>ERZ891134.173-NODE-173-length-58179-cov-8.773329_pt1 | contig 58179 bp, 52 predicted proteins | sample MGYA00520888_ERZ891134 | MGnify/ENA primary metagenome ERZ891134 (study PRJEB32303, sample SAMEA104408692) | aquatic metagenome | biome: Brackish water; feature: Coastal; material: water | place: Baltic Sea | collected 2014-10-23 | depth 10 m ... | reverse complement strand
AAAGCTGGATCTATCAGGTAAAACGTGGAGCCCAGACCGAGAGTCGAACTCGGGACCTACGCATTACGAATGCGTTGCTCTACCAACTGAGCTATCTGGGCAGCAGTGCGCTCCATTGCCGGAACGAACGAGACGAATATATCGGCGCCGCTGGCCTGTCGCGTCGCTCGATTCAGTCGGCGAGCGGGTTCCGGCCGTTCCAGGTCCCCATCGAGCCATACGGCTCGAAGCGCGCGAACAACTCCTCGGCGTACCAGTCGCCGTCTCGCGTCTGTTCGATCACCTGCTGATGTCGCGGCATCGCGTACGCGTAGGTGCGCACCGCCTTGGCGGACTCCCAGAGGCTGAACGTCGCGAGCCGACCGACCGGTGCCTCACCGATGCCAACCACATCGATCAAGCCGGCAGCGGTGTGGAGTTCGGCATCAACCTCTTTGCCCGCCGCAGCAAAGTCGCGCCACGAACGACGACGGACATCGGCCCGAGTGATCACCGCAACTCGACCGGCCCGGTCGCCGTCGACCATGCCATCGAGGGGGTCGACGCCGCGCCACGTCCCGTGCCCGCCGAGCGCACGAAGGCGGACGCTGAAGTGCTCTTCCGCGCGCTGCCAGCGCCGAGGAATCCGATGCGATCCCAGAAAGTCGTCGAGGTGCTCCTCGCTCTCCCACACAGCAAAGAGTGCGGTCCGACGCAGGTCGGCGCCGGGGCCGGTGTCGTCACCGGTGCCGGTACCCAGGAGCTTCCAGAACTTCAGACCCGGCACGCGCTGGAGTTGCGGCCGATCGGCGCCGAGCCGCGCCATCGCCAACAGCGCACGGCCAGGCCGCTCGCGAATCAGGTGGAAGGATGCAACGCGGGCCATGTGTCGGCCATGCTGTCAGCAATGGACTCGATCAGCACGTTTACGCCGACGATTGTCGACGTCATTATTGCTGTTGTTGTCGGCTACCTCGTCGGCTCCATCCCGGTCGCCAACCTTGTCGCCAAGCGTCAGGCCGCCGTCGATTTGCGGACGGTCGGTGACCGCAACCCAGGATTCTGGAACGCTCGCGAGACCCTCGGCAGGAAAGCCGCGATCCCGGTCTTCGTCGGCGATGTCGCCAAAGGTGTGGTCGCTGCCGGCGTTGGCGTCCTGATCGCCGATGACGGAGTGTGGGGGATCGCGTATGTGGCGACCGGCGCAGCGATGATCGGCCACGCCTACCCCGTCTTTGCCAACTTCAAAGGCGGCCGGAGCATCCTGACCTTCGTCGGCGGAGCAGCCGTCTTCGCTCCGGTGTCGGTGGCGATCTCGGTCGGTGTGCTCATCGTCGTCTTCGCGATCACCCGCTCCTTCGCTTGGGGATCACGAGCCGGGATGCTGGCCCTGCCGTTCGTGCACCTCGCCGTCGATGGGCCGTACCGGACCGCGGCGATGGGGGCATTGATGACCATCGTCGGCATCCGATTCGCGATCGCCGCGCTCGACGACCGCCGTCAGGCGTAGGTGCGACCGCGCCAGCTGTGGGGCCCGCGACGGAAGATGCCGCGGGCAATCGTGACCGCGGCAGGGACGTCGGCGAGCGGGCTCAACCAGTACGCGACATCGACTCGCGAGTAGGCGGTGCGGGTGCCGGCCAGCGTGCCGAACCGCAGCGCGAGCAGGACGACGTCGACAAAGTCGGCCTTGCGCAGCACGAGGCGGGGGAGCGGAAGTGCCTGAGCGAGCAACACCACCGCGAGATCGAAGAGCTGGCGGCGTCGTGGCTCGACGCCGGGCAACGCCAGGGATCGCCCCCAACCACGCCAGGTGTCGCCAAGCGACTCAAACATGCGGACTTCGAGCATCTCGCCCGCATCGAGAAACCCGACCCGAGCACCGTCGTGGGCCATACGGCGGGCGAGTGCAATGTCTTCGACCACCTCGCCGCGCACCGTCTGCATTCCGCCGCGTTCGAGAAACGATTGGCGCGGCACCGCCATGCACTGGCCGTTGGCCATCGCCCGGTCGGGCGCCGTTGCGACGCCTGGCGGCCCGAAGCGATAGACGAGCGTGGTCAACATCGCCGGATGCAGCCACCGGCTCCCCGGGGTCGGGCAGTCGAAACGCCCGCCCACGGTCAGCAGGTCAAGTTGTTCGGCCATGGCCCGGCTGGCCAATGCCTGCGGAAGCCGAGGATCGGGATTCGTGTCCGCATCAAGGGTCACCACCCACTCGCCGCCCGCTGCCTCGATGCCCTGCTGCAAAGCCCACGCCTTGCCTGCCCACCCGTCAGGAAGCGGGGTCCCGGTGATGACAGCAGCGCCGGCTGCGCGGGCAATGTCGGCAGTGGCATCACTCGACTGGTCGTCAACCACCAGCACCTCGCCGACCCCCGGCGCACCGACCAACGCTGCAAGCGCCGGCCTGATCCGTTGCGCTTCGTCACGTGCCGGAATCAACACGCTGATCGACTGCGCAGGTGTCATCGTCGGCCGCACCGGCGGAGCCGCAATCGCTGCTCGCGCCAGCCGGGCAATCGCGATGCCACCGGCCACGCAACGGGTGAGCAGGAAGAGCCGACTCAGCCGTCGGCGGATGTGACGCGTCACCGGTGGTCCTGGTCAATCATCTCCGTCACGATGCGAGCACTTGTTGCGACGAGCGGCAGCCCGCCGCCGGGATGGCTCGAGCCGCCGACCAAGTACAGCCCCGCACGGGCGCCACGGTTTGCGGGTCGAGCAAACGCCGCGCGCTTGCCATTCGACGAGCTGCCATAAATGGCGCCGCCCGGCGAGCGGTAGAGCTGCTCGATGTCCGCCGGGGTGATACGCGCCGAGAAGCTCATACGGCCGGCGAGATCGACCCCGTGTTCGCCAAGCCGCCGGAGCACGAGATCGCGGTAGTCCTCGGTGTTGACCTCCGCACCGGGCGGCGTATTGACCAGGATGAACCAGTTCTCATCACCGGCAGGGGCCTGAGTCGCGTCGGTCAGCGACGAGATGCAGGCGTAGATCGTCGGGTCATCGGCGAGTTGGCCGGCCTCGATCTGACGGAACTCCTGCGCAGCATTTTTCGAGAAGAACACGTTGTGGTGACCGAGCGGAGCGCCGTCGATCGCCGGAGTTGCACCGCGCACGCCCAGGCACATCGCGAACCCGCTGGTCGAACGATCAGCCTTGCGAACCGTGCGCAGCGCAGCATCGTCAGGCAGCAAGTCGGCGTACAAGTGCTCGGCGTCGGTGTTGGCGACCACAACGTCAGCAGCCACCACGGAACCATCGACGAGTCGAATCCCCGTCACGCTGGTGCCGTCTTCGTTGATGCGTTCCACATCAGACGAAGTCTGAATGTCCACGCCGACCTTGCCAGCAACGCGCACAAGTGCATCACAAAGTGCGCCAAGCCCGCCCGTTGGATACCAGCAGCCATAGCCGGCCTCGACGTGGGGGATGCACGACAACGTGGCAGGCGCACGGCGCGGCGTCGAGCCCGAGTAGGTGGCGTAACGGCCCAGCCACTGCTGCAGCTTGGGTTCGTCAAACAACGCCCGCGCGGCGTCGTTGAGCGAGCGCATGGCGTCGATCGTTCGCAGATCGTTCGCTGACTCCATCCGCGACAGCAGATCGAGCGGGTTCGACATCGGACCGGCGAAGAACGTCCGCTCGGACACCTCCCAGATCCGCCGACCGTCCTCGTTGAGGTCGCGCCACGCCGCTCCCGCTCCCGCGAACGTTTCGAACGCTGCAGCGGTGGCGTCGTTGTCATCGTGGACAACGAGTCGCGCTCCGTCGCGCCAGAAGTAGCGGAACTGCGGATCGAGGCGGACGAGGTCGAGCTGTTCGTCCAGCGACGTTCCGGCGAGCTGAAAGACGTCGTCGAACACCTGCGGCAATGTCAACAACGAGGGACCGATGTCGAATGTGAACCCATCGCGTTCGAACACCGCGAGCTTGCCGCCAGCCTGTTCGTTTCGCTCGAAAACGGTGACGTCGTGGCCGGCCGCACCGAGGCGAATCGCCGTGCACAAGCCGCCAACACCGCCGCCGACGATGATTGCCTTCATCGCCCCAACCTCCTGAAGATGGCCGTGACGGCCACCGGAACCATCGCCGCCCCGCCGACCGCAGCAACCACCGGGTCACGGAAGTATCGGGCGAACCCGACCGTCTCCATCGCCGCCATGTACCCGTACGTGCCAACAAGGTGCGGATCCGATGCAGCCCGCTCATAGGTCGCGTCAGCGGCGGGCAGCATTGCTTCGAGCATCGCCATCACGCCGAGACCCGTGATGAACCACCCGACAAAGTTGCTCAGCGGGATCCCGCGATACACACCGCGACGCGCCCACGCCCAATACCCCTCGCCAACCATCTGCGGGTCCAGGAACAGGTCCCATGCGGTCATCGCTGCTGAGCCGAGTGCAATGCGCTTGGCCATCGTCGACTGCTCGCCAAGCGCGGCATGAGCGGTTTCCCGCGCCGGCAACGACATCGCGAACCACGCCATCGGAACAATGACCGGGACATGAGCAACCTGCGGCTGCAGCGCGCCGGTGTACGCATATCGGCCGAACGGCACCCCGGTGAGCGTGCCGAATCGCTCAACTGCAGCCGTCACCACCGCAGTCGTACCGGCAGCGGCACCCGCGCGGGCGGGACCCCAACGCCGCACGGCATTGACCGTCGTCGTGGCAAACAACCCGGTGACGACCACCGACGACAGGACCTTGCGCGCCAGACCGCGCTGCGGCAACAGCGGCGTCGCGATCATCGCCCCCACCGTCACCACACCGGCAACGGCCTCGGTCACATCGACCCACCTACGCTCGGAGCTCACCGCGCCGCCTCATGATCCGCGTGATGGGCGACAACGACGAGTCTCATCGAAGCAGCTTGACGACCATCGCCGCCTTTTCGGTGGTGGACACACTGGCGCGAGAAGTGAACACGTCGTACTGCTGGGCCTCGATCTTGTCGAGAATGCGGCCGTAGAGGGTGAACGCCGCACGAATGGCCTTCGCCGACCGGTCTGGCAACATCGAGATGCCGATGTCGGCCGACTCATACAGCGCGCGGCAGCGCTCGATCTCGAAGTGCATCAGCGCAATGAACTCGGGTGTGACCGCACGCTGGTTGAGGTCGACGCCGAAGCGGCGGCTGTCCTCGAGAGGGATGTACTGGCGGCCCCGGTCGAGGTCCTCATCGACGTCACGCAAGAAATTGGTGAGCTGAAAGGCATTGCCAAGATCACGAGCGTGAGGGAGCGCCGTGTCGTAATCCGACGGTTCCAGAATGGGCAGCATCATCTCGCCGATCACCGCCGCCGATCCGTCCATGTAGACGAGCAGGTCCTCCCAGGTTTCATACGACTCGACGGTCAGGTCCATGGTCATCGACCGGAGGAACCGATCGAATGCCGTCGTGTCGATGTCGAAGGCTCGCACTGTGTGCACGACGGCCTTGAGAACCGGATCCTCCGACTTGCCGGCAGCAAGATCGTCAAAGAACCGCTGCCCGAAATCGGCCAGCGTCGCCGCCCGCACTTCGGTCGGCACATCGCGCCCACCCTGCGAGGGAATCTCATCGACAATGTCATCGGCATACCGCGCGAAGGCGTACAACGCGTGCACGTGGTGCTGCTTGATCTTCGGGAGCACCTTGGTCGACCAGTAGTACGTGGTGCCGTGCCGCTTGTTGAACTCGCGGCACAGTTCGTAACTCTCGTCCAACGTCACCGGGCCCGACGGCAGTAAGTGCGTCGTCGGCGTGGGCGGAGTGCGCTGGAACGGAAGTCGCATTGGTGCAAAGCGTAGGAGTTTCGAATGGGGTCAGACCCCATCCGTGACTATTTGCGCGCCGCCGCGTACTGATCGACGCGCTCGGCAGCGAGCTTGCCGGACACCAAAACCATCGGCACGCCGACACCGGGAAGCGTCGACGAGCCAGTGAACACCAGGCCCGGCAACTTCTTCGTCACGTTGTTCGGCCGGAACGGCCCGGTCTGGAAGAACGTGTGCGCCAGGGCAAACGGGGTGCCCTGCTCCATGCCCATGTCGCGCCAGTCCTGCGGGTCATAGACCTCTTCGGTGACGACGTCGGTCGGATAACCGAGCGACGCGACCTTGGCCCGCAACGAGTCCGTGATGGTGTCGCGCTCTTTCGACCAGTCGATCTTCCCGCTGAGGTTCGGTGTCGGCTCAAGCACGTAGAGGTTGCTATGTCCCTCGGGTGCAAGCGTCGGGTCGTCGAGCGAGTGCAGGGTGACGAGAATCGACGGGTCAGGCATCCGGACCCCGTCATCGATCAGCGCCTTGAACGAACCGTTCCAGTCGTCGCCGAAGTGGATGTTGTGGTGTGCCGCCTCCGGGTGCGGAGTGCCCTTCACGCCAGCCACCCACAGCAGACACGACGGGCTGTACTTGCCATTCAGAGCCTTCTTCGGGACGTCGACCCCATCGAGGAGTTCGCGGTAGGCAACTGGGAGATCAGGATTACAGACGACCGCATCGGCTTCGAGCAACTCGCCGCCTTCCTTGCCCACATCACCAAGGCGAACGCCGCGCACCGAACCGTCGGCGAACCGGACGATCTGGTTGACAGGAGACTCGTAGCGAATGGTGACCCCGGCCTGCTCGACTGCCTCGGCCAAGCCGACCGCCATCATGTGCATGCCGCCCTCGGGAACGAACACGCCCTGCACGGAATCCATATAGGTGATGACGGCGTAGATCGCGAGAGCCTCGTACGGGGCGAGACCTGCGTACATCGACTGGAAGCTGAAGATCTGCTGCAACCGTTCGTCGTCGAAGAACGATGCAACTTTCTTGTCGAGTTTGCCGAAACCACCGAGCTTGAGAATCGACAGCCCATCGCGCCACGGCTTGATCAGATCAAGCGGCGAATCAAGGTTGGTGTCGATGTAGGACCGCATCTCCGCGGTGTACAGCTTCTTGAGCCAGTCGGCGAACGCGCCGAACGCAGCAGCCTCCTTATCGCCGGCAAACCGGGCGATCTCTTCCGTCATGGCCTCACGGCCGTGCTTCACCAGCAGCGTCGAACCATCTGCGTAACAGGCGCGGTACATCGGATCGACCGGCTTGATCGTGATGTGATCAGCCATGTTCGCGCCCGCTGCCTGGAATGCCTCTTCAAGCAGATCGGGCATCGTGAGCACGGTCGGACCGTTGTCGAGGCGGAACCCATCGCGGATCACCATGCCGGCGCGCCCACCGGGCAACGCATCGCGCTCAACGATCGTCACATTGTGTCCGGCTTTGCTCAGATGTGCAGCAGCGGACAACCCGCCAAGCCCTGCTCCGATAACGACAACTTTCACGATGCTCCTTGGGCCGCAAGGACGACTTGGTGCCAGGCACCAAGTCGTCCTCAGGTGGTTCGTTGGCTGACGAATTCGGCCAGCTGGGTCAGTTCAGTTTTGGCGACCTGGGTGATCGGTGCAGTGTCGAGCGATGTGACAGCGGCCTCGGTCAGCGCGCTGATGTGGGCTTCGAGTTCATCGAGCCCGCCTGTGTCGATGATGACCTGTTGGATCTTGGCGACCGTGTCGGCATCGAGGTCAGGGTCACCGACGAGTTCGAGCACCCGACGCTGAGCGTCATCAGCGCGACGCGTTGCCCGAGCGAGCAGCGGCGTCGGCTTGCCCTCGAGCAGGTCGCCACCGACAGGCTTGCCGGTGACTGCCTCATCGCCGAACGCGCCCATCACGTCGTCACGCATCTGGAAAGCATCGCCCAACGGCAGGCCGTAGTTGCTCAGATGAGGCAAGAGCTCGTCGGCGTGCTCGGGCGCAGCAAGCACCGCACCCAAATGCAGCGGACGTTCGATCGTGTACTTCCCCGACTTGTAACGGCAGATGCGTTCGGACTTCACGACGTCGCGGGTTCGACTGACACCGCCGAGGATGTCGAGGTACTGCCCGATGTTGAGCTCGACGCGCAGCTCATTCCAAATTCTCGACGCTTCGAGCGGGGCTTCTTCGAGCAGCTGGTCGGCGTACACGAACGCCAAGTCACCGACCAGAATCGCAACACCCTCTCCAAACCGTCGGGACTCGCCTGCCCAGTCATTTGCAGCATGCTCAGCAGCTGCCACGGTGTGGGTGGTCGGTTGACCTCGACGGGAATCCGCATCGTCCATCACGTCGTCGTGGAACAGCGCGAAGGCATGCATCAGCTCGAAGGCGGCACCGGCATCGATGTCGATCTGGTCATTGTCGCCGCCACCTGCGCCGACATAGCCCCAGTGGCAGAACGCCGGACGGAGTCGCTTCCCACCGGACAATACCAGGCGGCGGATCTCTTCGATCGGGTGGGCCAACTCGCTGTCGAAGCTCGCCCACCGGTCGCGCTCGGCAGCCAGAAACTCGTCGAGTCGAACGTCGACGCGTGCCGCCAGTTGCTTGAGTGACGCGGGGGCGCTCGACATGCCGACAGAGGTTACTGGCGCCCAGTGCGGCCCCACGGCGTTGTCGGTCAGGTTCCACCTGGCCGAGCGGCTCGACGTTGGGGTATTACGGCGCGTCGAGGTCGGCGGTGACCTCTTCGATCTTGACCTGCGCATTGGAAATCTTGTCGCGACAGAGCGAGATGAGTTCTGACGCCCGCGACACGCGCTCGGCCAGATGGTCGACGTCGACATCGGAACCCTCTAACTCGCGCAAGATCGCATCGAGTTCGGTGAGCGCTGCGGCGTAGCCGGGTATTGGGGCGTCGGTCATGAGGAGTCCTCGTTGGTGCCGGTGTTGGTGGTGATGGTGTCGTCAACAGTGGGGACGGATGCCGTGACCGTACTGGTGACGGTGCCGTCGATGAGCGTGGTGGTGACGATGTCGTCGAGGTCAATGTCGGCCACCGACCGGACGATGGCACCGCCGGCGTCACGGGTGATGGTCCAGCCCCGCGCGATCTGTACGGCCGGATCGAGGCCTCCGACTCGTGCAGCCAACACGTCGAGGCGCTGGCCGGCCCGATCGAGCACATCGGTCGGACGCTCGACGACCTTGAGCGCAACGCGGTCGAGTCGCTCGGTGGCGCGTTCGAGCACCGCCGGGCCACTCCGGCCGAGCCGATCGACTCGCATCGACAACCGCTCGTCGGCCCGCTCGACGGCGGCATGTGTGCGCCGGGCAATCCGGTGGCCGACCTCGGACAATTCGGTGGTGGCGTCAGTGAGCACGGCGGTGCTGCGTTGAAGAATTGCGGCGAACGTCTGCTCGGCGTTCGTCGTGTACGCGGCGACCCGTCCGAGGAGTTCCCCAGCGACCGCCGTGGGGGTCTTCAACGCCAGGTGCGCAACATCGTCAGCGACACTCCGGTCGACCTCGTGGCCCAAACCGGTCAGCACCGGCACCGGTGAGTTGGCAATCATCCGAGCGATCTTCTCGGAATCGAACACCGCGAGCTCGTTGCGGGCCCCACCGCCGCGGATGACCACGATGACGTCGAGCGTGCCGAGCATCGCCAGCCGCGCGATCCCCGCGGTGACCATGTTTTCGGCGAGATCTCCCTGGACCCGGACATCGGCCACGACGAGACGGAACCCGAATCCACTGCGCGCGAGCTCGTCGTGGAAGTCATGCCAGGCAGCAGTGCCGAGGCTCGTGACCACACCGACTCGAAGCGGCACCGGCGACATCGGACGTCGTTTGTTGGTGTCCATCAACCCCTCGGCGACAAGCCGCCGGACGACCTCGTCACGGGACTGTGCGATGTCGCCAATCGTGTACTTCGGGTCGAGGCTGGCCATCTTGAAGCCGAGCCGACCGCCCTGCGCCCAGAAGTCGAGGTGGCCGTGAATGCGCACCTTCATGCCGTTGCGCAGCTCGAGGCGGAACTTGCGCAGCATCGGCGCAAGGCGGGTCTTGGCCGGCGCAAACAACTGCACGTTCATGACGGCCTTGCCGTTGTCGCCGTCTTCGACCAGCGAGAAGTACGTGTGCGGTCCGCGATTCTGGAGTCCGCTGATCTCGCCGCGCACCCAGATGCCGTCACGGAAACCGCGGCGGAGCTGATCGTTGATTGCTTCGGCCAGCTCGCCCACCGTGTAGGTGGGGTCAGCGACTTCTTCGGGCATCTCGTCGCCGAAGTCGAACGCAGGCTGGCTCACAGTGCTCGATTCAATCAGGCACTGCGGCGCAGCGCGTTAACGACCGGGCAGTCAGGCGCCGAGTTGACGGATCGCGCCGTCGGCAGGGGTGTCGTTGTCGTCGATGTCACGGGGCAGTGCAAAGAGTTCGCCGTCGACGGGGAGGTTGCGTTCTTGGCGGATGCCGTCGAGTTCGCGCAGCGGACGCTCGAGGGCACGTCGGCGAGTGCCGGCCAAGGCCTCGAACTCCTTCTCGACGCCTTCGAAGCGCTTCTTCACCTTGTCGACCTGCTCGGAGTACTTGGTCCACTGGGTCCCGAACTTGCTGATCAACTGCAGGATCTCGTCGCTCGTCTGCTCGATCATGAAGTTGTCGAACGCCTGGCGGATGATGCCGATGAATGCAAACAGAGTGAGCGGTGAGCACATGACCACTTGCTGGCCCATGGCATCGTCGAGCAGTCCAGGATCGTGCTCGTGGATGAATCCCGTGAGCTGTTCGTTCGGGATGAACAGCAACACGTAATCGACCGCTTGCTGATTGCCCACATTGCCGTAGTCACGCTTGGCCAGTTCCTTGACCCGCATTCGTACGTCACGCAAGAAGTTCTTGAGGTGGGCCTCGCGCTCGGCATCGGTGTGGGCTTCGAGGTACCGAACGTAGGACGCCATCGGGAACTTCACGTCCATGTACAGGGCGTGACCCTTGGGCATGTTGAACGTGTAATCGGGTCGACCGGTCGCACCGTCGATCTGACCCTGCTTGGTGTAGTTGATGTTCTCGATGAACCCGGCCATGCGCAACACGTCTTCAGCCATGCGCTCGCCCCACTGACCACGCGCCTGCGGGTTGGCGATCGCAGTGCGCAATGCCTGAGCTGACTCGGCGACCGCTGCAGCCACATCGGCATGCGCCTTGAGCGAAGTCTCGACCTGCCCGAACTTCTCGGCATTTGTGCGACCCAGCGCATTGACCATGTCGGTCAACTTGGTGAGCTCGCTGCGCATCTCGCCGTGCACCTGATCGAGCCGATCGTCGATGACGTCTTTCTTTGACGCCAGGTCGGCGCTGGCGTGCTGCTGTACCTGCGATGCTTTGGCCCCCAACTGCTCGCGCTGGAGCACAGCGCTCTGCTCGAGCGCGGCACTGACCGCAGCGTCTCGTTCCGCGCTCGCCTGATCGCGCACCGCGGCGACAGCGCTCTGTACCGCGGTGTCGATTGAGAGCTGCAGCGACTCGTTGGAGAGCGACTGTGCGCCCAGCTCGTCGGCGAGGTTCGATGCAGCTTGCTGCTCGGCACGCCGCAGCGCGAAGAAATACGCCGCAGCGGCAGCGCACCCGGCCAACACGAGGCCGAGCAGGACAACGACGATCAACATGGAGCCCACGGTAGAGATTGGGTGTCACAGAGTTCGCGGATGGCCTGTGAGCAGGGATGATCCGCACAGCAACCCCACTCGAAAGGCCCGGCATCGACGCTGTCTCGACGACAGGGCAATAGCCTCAGCGACAATGCCGTACCAGGAGCCTGAGTTTCTTCCGTGGGACGGTCGTCGCGTGCCCATCACCTTCGTCGCCGGATATCTCGGTGCGGGTAAGACCACAGCGATCAACGAGCTCCTGGCGGTGACCGATCGCCCGATTGCCGTCTTGGTCAACGACGTCGGCGAAATCAACATCGATGCAGCGCTGATTGCGCGCCGTCACGGCGACACCGTGGAGCTCACCGATGGATGCGTCTGTTGCAGTCTCATCGACGGCCTCGGCGCAGCGTTCGACCAGCTCCGAGCACGTGACACCCCTCCCGACCATGTCATCGTCGAACTGAGCGGCGTCGCCGACCCAGACCGGATGACCCCGTGGGGGAACTCCGCCGGGTTCATGCTCGACGGCGTCGTGGTCGTCGTCGCCGCCGATCAACTCCTCACCGCCGATCAGCCAGCACGAGTGACAGACGCAATCGAGTCCCAGATCGCCAAGGCTGACCTGATCGTGCTGACCAAAACCGACATGATCGATGATGAGCAACGCTCGTTCGTCGACGCCCGATTGGACGACCTTGGAGGCGACACGCCGGTCTTCGTCGCCGGCGCGCGCGACCCCGCCATCGGCAGATTTCTGGCACTCGGGGGGCGGCGACCGGACGGCGTTGCAGCCACCGCCACGCCCAGCCTCTTCGACGCCCACACCGTCACGACGCTCGAGTTCGGGCCGTTCGAATCGGTCGGAGCCATCGATGCCGCGTTGCAGCAGACCCTGGACGACAACGTCGGCACGGTCATGCGGGCCAAAGGCATCGTCGCCACTCACGACGAGCAACTGCATCTCGTCCAAGTCGTCGGCCGGCGCCGCGAGATCACCCCGCTCCCAATGTCGGAGTTCGCAGCGCCCACCCCGCTGACAGTCATCGCGCTCAACTAACTGATCCCGCCCAAGATGGTCGGGTCCGGCTCAGGAGCGCTTCGTGCGGCGCGGCAACATCGACTTCGGCAGGCGCAACGTGACCACACTGATCGCAAGAATCACCGGATAGATCTCGAGTCGACCGAGCAGCATCTGCCCAATCGCGATCAAGCGACCCTCGCGCGGGATGACCAAGAAATCCCCGGAATGGTCGAGCGCACCGAGACCCGGCCCAACGTTGCCAAGCGACGTCGCCGATGCCGAAAACGACGTGATGAGGTCCGGGCCGGTGGCTGCGATCGCGAACGAACCGCCACCAAAAATCACCAGAGCAAGGATGAGAAACCCAACAACCTTGCCAGCCACGTCGTCTGACAACAGCGCGTTGCCGACACGAACGGGACGGACCAGCTTCGGATGGAGATGCTTGAGCGCCTCGCGATGCGCAAAGCTCGACACCGCCATAATGCGGAGAATCTTGATGCCACCGGCCGTCGAGCCTGCCATTGCTCCCAGTGGCAACGCGATGAGCAGCAGAGATTGCGCAGTCTCGCTCCACAAGCCGTACTCCGTCGCGACGTACCCGGTCGTCGTGACCGTCGACGACACCGTGAACAACGCGTCGCGGAAACCAGTCGACTGGCTTCCGCCGTTCCCTGCCGTGATGAAGGCCCACAGCGTCATCGCGCCGACCATGAACAAGTACACGCGGAATTCAGTCGACCGCAACAGCGGCTTAACGTTGCCCCGCAACGCCCGCCAGTACAACGTGAAGCTGCCACCGGCAAGCATCATGCCGACGATGCAGATCCATTCGAGCGTCGCCGACTCGAAGTGGCCGAACGACCCCTGATACGGAGAGAATCCGCCCGTCGACACCGTGGTAAACGAGTGACTGACCGCGTCAAAGAGACTCATGCCGGCAACGAAGTAGGCGGTCGCCATCAGTACCGTGAAGCCGAGATACACCGCCCACAGCCGTCGAGCGGTTTCACGCACGCGAGGCGTGAGGCGTTCCCCCGTCGGACCCGGAGCCTCGGCTTCGAGCAGGCTCATGCCGCCAGAACCGACCGTAGGCAGCACGGCCACCACCAACACGATGACACCCATACCTCCCATCCACTGCGTCATCGACCGCCAGAAAAGCAGACCCTTCGACGTCGCCTCGATGTCGGCGGTGACCGTTGCCCCCGTCGTAGTGAACCCGGACATCGCTTCGAACAAGGCATCGTCAATGCGGGTGAAGTGACCGGTGACGAGGTACGGGATCGCCCCGACCGCGGCGATGGTCACCCAGGCGATCGTGACGGTGGTGAAGACGTCAAGTACCCGAATCTGACTGGGAACCACCGTGGTCCGCCACACCACAGAACCCACGATCCAGGTGACCAGTCCCGTGAGCAGCAACGCAGCCACATCGGGGCCACCATCGATCAGATCGACTATGCCGGACACCGCAATACCGATGCCGACGACTGCGACGGTCAGGCCGAGGACATTCAGTGCAAGGGAGGGCCGACGTCGCTCCCTCAGCAACCGTTCGCCGCGGGCGCCAAAGATCGACGTACGTGGGTTTGACGCCGCGCGCAAGTCCGGATGGTGCAAGCGCCGACCATGGTCCGACCCCGGTACCGATGGCACGTTGGTCACGTGGTGAACACCTTGCGCAGGGCAGGCAGCGACTCTGGCCGAGCGAACACCACGACATTGTCGCCGGCGTTGAGCACCGTGTACCCACGAATGATCCGACCCGGCTCACCCGGCCGAATCACCGCACCCAGCACGATCGAATGCGGCAGGTGCAGCTCCGAGACCACAGCGCCGTCCGCCTCGGCGCCGGCCTCGATCTCAATTTCATCAACCTCGATATCGCTCTCGAGGAACGTCGCCACCGATGCCGTTCCGCCACGCACATGCCGCAACACGGCATTGGCCGACGCAGTGCGCGGGCTCAGCGCAGCGTCGATGCCGAACTGACGGACGAGCGGAAGCAAGCTCAGGCGATGGATCACCGCGACCGTGAAGGTGTCGCGTCCCGAGGCCGCGAACGCGCATGCCAGGACGTTGGCGGCGTCGTCACCCGTCGCAGCAATGACGAGATCCTTGTCGCTGATCGATTCCTCGCTCAGCATGTCGGTGTCTTCGATGTCGCCCCGCACCACGGTGATCCGGGGCAACCTCTCGGAGAGCACCCGGGCGCGGTCAAGATCGTGCTCAACCAGCACGACATCAGCGCCCGCCATTTCCAGCCGCTCGGCCACACGTGAACCAACGGCCCCACCACCAAGCACCATCACCCGCTTGGCACGACGGTGAGATGCGCCGAGCAATTCGAGGATCTTGTTGCGGTCGTGGCGACTGGTCAGCACGCGCACATGGTCGCCGGCCTCAAGTCGTTGATCGCCGCGCGGGATCACTGTTTCGCCGCCGCGAGTCAGTGCACCGAATAGGAAGCTCCAGTCGGGCTCAAAGCTCGCACCGATCTCGGCGAGGGTGCTGCCGGCAAGCGCGGAGCCTTCGCCAATGGTGCAGCCGAGGACGATGAGGTCGCCACCCGACATTTGGTACACCTCGTCGGCACCGGACGCCTCGGTCAGTTCCATGATCTCATCGGCGGTGTCGGCGTCGGGGTCGATGACGACGTCGGCGCGCATTGCCTCACGCAGCGGCGCCCCGGATTCGCCGCGCAGTTCCTCGGTCTGAATGCGGACCACGGTCTGCGGTACGCCCGCCTCTTTCGCAAGCAGCGAGGCGATCAAATTGACCTCGTCGTTCTGCGTGACGCCGGCGAGGAGGTCGGCGCGATCGATCCGCGCCGCCTGCAGCGTTGACGGTAACGTGGCGCTGCCGATGACAACCTGCACGTCAAGTTCGGCACCGATCGCCGAGGCAATCGCCTCGTTCTGCTCGATGACGACCACATCGTGACGCTCGGCGCCGAGTCGCTGCGCGAGATACCAACCGACTTCGCCGGCACCGACGATGACTACATGCATGGCCTCAGCCTGCCTGATCGAAGGGCCCTCAGGGGGACATTCCCGCGAAGACCATGGAAGAACACCATGGAATGAGGATCCCGAATGGTCGGTTTAGGCGGGGACAACAGCCGAGTCGAGCAGGACTCGAGAAGCCGTGCGCAACGCCTCGGTGGCCGGAGTATCAGCAAATCCGGCGACGGCATCTTCGGCCCGCTGCGCGTACTCGCGAGCAGTGGCCATCGCCGACCCCACACCCTCGTTCGAGCGGACGATCGTCAACGCTTTCTCCTGTTGAGCGTCATCGAGCGGTGAGCCAAGCAGATCCGCGAGCTCGTCAGCCGCGGTGCTGTTCGTGGCCAAGGTGCGGAGCACGGGCAAGGTGTAGACGCCCTCGACCATGTCATGACCAGCGGGCTTGCCGAGCTGTTCATCGGTCGCGGTGACGTCGAGGATGTCGTCGACAATCTGGAAGACCATGCCGTAGGCGTTGCCAAAATCGGTCAGGGCATCGATAGTCGCCTGGTCGTGCCCGGCGACAATCCCGCCGATGCGGGCAGCGGTGCCGTAGAGCGAGGCGGTCTTGCCGTGGATCGAGGTGAAGTACGACGGCTCCGGACGGCTGACGTCGTAGGTGTGGCGCAACTCAGCGATCTGGCCTTCGCATAACCACCCGATGGTGCGCGCCAGCAGCCCGGCAACTTCGGTGCCCAGCGACGCTGCGATCTCAGATGCACGCGAGAGCAAAAAGTCGCCGGCGAGGATGGCTTGCAGATTGCCCCACTTGGCATTGACCGTTTCGACGCCGCGACGCGTGTCGGCCTCGTCCATCACGTCGTCGTGATAGAGCGACCCGAGATGGACGAGTTCGCAGGAGACACCGCCTCGAACCGCATCGTCGGACGCGATCCCTCCATTGATCTGGGCAGCGGTAGCAGCGAGCACCGGACGTAAGCGCTTCCCGCCCGCCACGATGAGATGCGAGGCGATTTCGTTGAGATACGAGTCGGGCGTTTGCACCGACTCGTGCATCGCTTTCTCGATCCGCTTGCGGTCGACATCCATTGCTGGGAGCGCAAGCAGCGGCGACGTGATGTTCTGCGGCTCTGACACGTCGTGCAGGTTACCGAGCGCGCGGGGAGTCAGCGATTCGTGTGGATCTGCCCGCCGACTGCGCAACCTCCACATGTCTTGACCGTGGTGGCCACAACATCAGGGAAGCAATCTCAGGAAAGCGACATCAGGGGAGTTGGTCGAGCCAGGCAGTGACCCGCTTCTTGTTCACACCGAGGTCGTTCTTGCCGAGCCGCGGTCGCGAAAACACCGCCAGCGTGCTGGTGTTCGCATCGATCTCGATGAACTTGACCGAGATGTAGTCGGGAAAGGCGAACAGCGCAGACGTCTGGACGTAGGTGACGAAACCACTCTCAGGTGCGCCGCCCACCACATCGACGTTGCCGCTCTCTCGAGCGATCCGGTCAAACGCCGCCGCAAGATCCTGCGTCGATGTCTCAAAAACGGGAGCAACCCCATCAGCATCGATTCCGGAATCGGCCGGCACGACCCGATACGAGTTCGGTGTCGAAGGCGCAGGTGCGCTGAGTGGGTCGACGTGCCACACACCAGCGTCGTGATCGAGCCGCCGGATCATGACCGCAGCGATGACGACGACAGCTGCGAGTACCCCGAGAACAATCAGAACGAGACGCATCACTAGATCATGGCCCGCCCTGAGCAAGTTCATCGACCTCCAGCTCATCGGCTCGCGTATTCCCAGAATCTGAGGAAAACCTGTCACGGCGCGCGATCGGGCACCGTGGCAGGTCGCCGGTAGGGTTGACGCACAGGTTCCGAGCGCTGTTCCGCATCTCGCAGGCGGCACTCATTGAGGGGCCCCTGAACGAAAGGGCAGCAGATGTTCGAACGATTTACCGACCGAGCTCGACGAGTCGTTGTGCTCGCGCAAGAAGAAGCGCGGCTGCTCAACCACAGCTACATCGGCACCGAGCACATCCTGCTCGGCCTCATCCACGAAGGTGAGGGCGTCGCGGCCAAGGCCCTCGAGTCGCTGGGCATCAGCCTCGAAGCGGTGCGGAGCCAGGTTGAAGAGATCATCGGCCAGGGCGGCTCGTCGCCGTCAGGCCACATCCCCTTCACGCCCCGCGCCAAGAAGGTCCTCGAGCTATCACTGCGCGAAGCACTGCAGCTCGGTCACAACTACATCGGCACCGAGCACATCCTGCTCGGCCTCATCCGCGAGGGTGAAGGCGTTGCCGCACAGGTGCTCGTCAAGCTCGGCGCCGATCTTTCACGTGTCCGCCAGCAGGTCATTCAGCTCCTCTCGGGTTACCAGGGCCCATCCGGCTCCACCGGCGGGAGCAGCGGTCGGACCGAAGGCGGCACGCCGGCAGCGGCAGGCGTCGGTAGCAAGGGCGGCGATGACGACAAGGGCGCCAACTCTCAGATCCTCGATCAGTTCGGTCGCAACCTCACCGAGGCTGCGCGCCAGGGCGAACTCGACCCGGTGATCGGTCGCTCGAAAGAGCTCGAACGCACGATGCAGATTCTCTCGCGTCGCACCAAGAACAACCCGGTGCTCATTGGCGAGCCCGGAGTCGGCAAGACCGCGATCGTCGAAGGCCTTGCCCAGAAGATCGTCAACAACGACGTGCCCGACACCCTGACCAACAAGCAGCTCTACACGCTCGACCTCGGCTCGCTCGTGGCTGGCAGCCGCTACCGCGGTGACTTCGAAGAGCGCCTCAAGAAGGTGCTCAAAGAGATCAAGACCCGCGGCGACATCTTGCTGTTCATCGACGAGATCCACACCCTCGTCGGTGCCGGCGCCGCTGAAGGTGCTATCGATGCTGCGTCGATCCTCAAGCCGATGCTCGCCCGAGGCGAACTCCAAACCATCGGTGCCACCACCACCGACGAGTACCGCAAGCACGTGGAGAAGGACGCCGCACTCGAGCGTCGATTCCAGCCGATCAAGGTCGACGAGCCAACGCTCGCTCACACGATCGAGATCCTCAAGGGCATCCGCGATCAGTACGAGTCCCACCACCGGGTCACCATCACCGACCAGGCCCTCGTCGCTGCTGCCAACCTCGCTGACCGCTATATCAGCGATCGGCACCTGCCCGACAAGGCCATCGACCTCATCGACGAAGCGGGCTCCCGTCTGCGCATCAAGCGCATGGCCACTCCGCCCGACCTGCGCGATCTCGAATTGAAGCTCAACGAAGTGCAGGAAGCCAAGAAGACCGCTGTCGAAGAGCAGCAGTTCGAAGAGGCCGGCCGTCTGCGCGACGAAGAGAAGAAGCTCCTCGAAGAGAAAGCCGAGAAAGAGACCGAGGTCAAGGCCTCCGGCGTCGACCTGTTCGACGAGGTCGACGAAGAAGCAGTCGCCGAAGTGCTCTCACTGTGGACCGGTATCCCCGTCTACAAGCTCACCGAAGAGGAGACCGAGCGTCTCCTCAAAATGGAAGACGAGCTGCACAAGCGGATCATCGGCCAGGAGAACGCAGTCGCCGCCGTATCGCAGTCGATTCGCCGGACGCGTGCCGGTCTGAAGGACCCGAAGCGTCCGTCGGGCTCGTTCATTTTCCTCGGCCCCACCGGTGTCGGCAAGACCGAGCTCGCCAAGACGCTCACCGAGTTCCTGTTCGGTGATGACGACGCGCTGATCACGCTCGACATGTCTGAGTACATGGAGAAGCACACGGTCAGCCGCCTCGTCGGTTCGCCTCCCGGCTACGTCGGGTACGAAGAGGGTGGCCAGCTCACCGAAGCCGTGCGCCGCAAGCCGTTCTCGGTCGTGCTGTTCGACGAAATCGAAAAGGCCCACCCCGACGTGTTCAACACGTTGCTGCAGATTCTCGAAGAGGGTCGCCTCACCGACAGCCAGGGTCGCTCGGTCGACTTCCGCAACACGGTGCTGATCATGACGTCGAACCTCGGTACGCAGGATCTGCGCAAGGCCAACCTCGGCTTCACCACCGACGATTCGGCCATGAGCTACGAGCGGATGAAGGAAAAGGTCAACGACTCGCTCAAGAACCACTTCCGTCCCGAGTTCCTCAACCGCATCGACGAGACCATCGTGTTCCACGAGCTGTCTCGCGACGAGGTGCTCCAGATGGTGGACCTGCAGCTCGTGCGGCTCACGGGTCAGCTCGAAGGCCAGGGTCTTGGCATCGAGGTCAAACAAGCTGCAAAGGAACTGCTGGCCGAAGTGGGTTACGACCCGCAGCTCGGCGGCCGTCCGTTGCGTCGTGCGATCCAGCGCCACATTGAAGACGCACTGTCGGAGAAGCTGCTCTACAAGGAGTTCTCGGCCGGCGAAATCATCGTCGTTGATGCCGAGGACGATCCCGAGCGCGGCGAGGGCAAGAAGAAGTTTGTGTTCACCTCGGTTGAGGGCTTTGTCCCTCCGGCGTCGGTCGAACTCGAGATGACCGCGACCGAGAAGCCGGTTCCGCCGGTGACGGGCGAAGGCGAACTGCCGCCGCCTGAAGCAGCCGAGTGATCAGCTGATCTTCTCGATCGTCACGATCTGGTCACACGCGCGGCCACGCAATCAATGAATCCATGGCCCGTGCCGCAGCGCGGACCATCGGCGCCGTCATAATGGCGGGATCATGGATCGGGTGATCAGGCGGCTCATCGCCCTTCTCGCATGCGCCGTTGCTCTTGCTGCGTGCCAACTCGACGTCACGGTTGATGTCGTCGTCGAATCTGATGGAACAGGGCAGATCGCCGTCACGGTGCTTGCCGATCAAGACGTCGTCGATCAGGTCCCGACGCTCATCGACGACCTCGTCCTCGACGATGTCATCGAGGCCGGCTGGTCGATTGACGGACCTCGTGCGCCTGATGACGGCAGTGGCGGACTGTTCCTTCAGATGACGCATCCGTTCCGCTCGCAAGGCGAAGCGACCAATCTGTTGCAGAGCCTCGGACCACCCTTCACGCAGATGGAACTCGGTCGCGGAACGAACGACGACATCACCACGAACCAACTCAGCGGCCGACTCGTGCTCAACGGCTTCGATGACTTCGCCGATGCGGACCTCGTCGCTTCGGTTGGGGGTCAGCCGTTCGCTGACGAGATCGCCGCGAGCGGTGCCACCCCAGCCGACTCGTTCAATGTGACGCTTCAGGCGCTCTTGCCGGGCGTGATCGAAAGCGAGCAGACCAATGTGGAACCGGACGCGAACGGCATCCTCACCTGGGAGTTGCCCGACGATGGTTCGACGGCTCTGATCCTCGCTCAGTCGACGCAGCAGCCCGGTGAAGGCCAGCGTTGGGCACGCCCGCTCTCGATTGCGGCGCTCGTCGCACTCGTGGCATGGGTGAGCTTCATGACGATCTTCATCGGCTACGTCACCGTTGCGCGATTCCGCCGAGCCCGGGCGTACAAGCACCGCCACCTCGGCGAGCAGTGACCCACCCCGCGTGAGCGGGGGGGGTGGTGGCAGATCTTCTATTTCCTGTTGGGCAGCGGCTTGACCACGTACCCGGCCGGCAGTTGCTCCGAGGAGTCCATGACACTCAGCCGCGTCAGATGCTGTGCATGTTCAGACAACTTCTTGTGATCGGCGTACGTGATTCCAGGGATCATCGGTTCACGGAACCACGGCGCGTAGAACTCGAGGTTGGGAATAGCCCGCAGTTCGTCCGACAGGTTGGGTGTGCCACCGTGCCAGGCCCGCACATCACGGATCTGAATTGCACCGGCGGGCGCCGGGCACGCCGTGCTGAGACGCATCCACTCGGGTTCTTCGTCCAGCGTGGGAATCGGTGCACGGGAGTGCTGGGAGCCTGGAATCTGGCGGGTGGGCCCGTTCAGCGCCGTTTGGTCGAACGGCAGGAAGTTCACGCACACGTACGGGCAGGGAAGGTCGCGCAGCGTCAAGAAACCGCGTGGATCGTGGAACGCACTGAACGGTGTGTTTCCGTCCGGCACGAAGTCGCGAATGTCGGAGTGCAACGGCTGGTACTCGACTGCGCCGGGGAGACAGAAGTCGCCGCTCGCTGAGCGGAGCAGGTAGTCGGACGACTCGAAGATCGCGGTGACGATCGGTGTGACCGTCGGGAGATCGACGAGCATCTGCCACTCGGGCCGATGCAACATGCTGCGGGTGACGCTGGAACCGCCGAACGAGTAGCGGTGCGATCCACGGTTACCGCCGCGTTCACTGTCGTGCTCCACGATCTCGTCGACAACCTCGACCACTCCATTGCGGAGGAACTCGGTCTGGTCCGCGCTGAGCGCGTCACCGACGAGGACGAAGCCATCGCGCCGGAAAATCTTGACGGCACGCTCGATCTCAGACGGGTCGAGGATCTCGACATCCCGGAGCCCATTGTTGGCCCCGAGATACTCGCGTTGCTGCACGACCGCTGGTGCGTTTCGGTCGATGCCGTGCCATCCGAGCTCGGCGTGCCGCTCGTCCGATTTGGTTTCATTGCTGTTCGACATTGGCGTCTCCTTCTTTCGGTCCAGGTGTCACCACGCGTAGGCCTCGGGCGCTGGGCCTGGACCTGGGAAGATCGCATCGATGCGATCGAGAACGTCGCGTGAGAGTTCGATCGAGGTGGCGTGCAGCGCGCCATCCAACTGCGCGATGGTGCGCGGTCCGACGATCGGCGCCGTCACAGCGGGCTGGTGCAACAGCCAGGCGATGCCGACATCGCTGGGCTGTTCGCCCAGGTCTGCACACAGTGCCTCCCATTGCTCGAGTTGTGGTCGGAGCGAAGCAACTCGACGCTGCATGTCGGCTGACCCTCGGCGCCCAGTGTCGCCACCGGACAACACGCCGGCCAAGATGCCGCCGCCGAGCGGGCTCCATGGCAGCAGGCCGAGCCCGTACGACTCGCAAGCAGGAATGACCTCGAGCTCAATTGTTCGCTCGGTCAGGTTGTACAGGCTCTGTTCGGACACCAACCCGAGAAAGTGACGGGAGCGCGCTGCCTCGTTGGCCTGCGCGACGGTCCAACCGGCGAAGTTGCTGGAGCCGACGTAGGTGATTTTGCCTTGTGCCACGAGGGTCTCCATGGCCTGCCACACTTCGTCCCACGGCGCAGCCCGGTCGAGATGATGCATTTGGTACAGGTCGATGTGGTCGGTCTGCAGTCGACGCAGACTTGCATCGCACGCCAGCCGGATGTTGCGAGCCGATAGCCCACGATCGTTTGGTCGGTCCGACATCGGTTCGTACAGCTTGGTCGCCAGCACGATCTGCTCTCGGCGGTCACCGCCCTGTGCGAGCCAGTTGCCGATGATGGTCTCGGTGGCGCCCACCCCGGTGCTTCCGCCGTATTGATTCGCCGTGTCGACGAAGTTCACGCCATGTGCAAGCGCCCGATCGAGAATGGCGAACGACTCGGGCTCGGACGTCGTCGGACCGAAGTTCATGGTCCCGAGGCACACTTCGCTCACCTGCAAAGCAGTTCTGCCCAGTCGTCGATATCGCATGGTGATCTCCTGGTGCTTTCATCGTGGCGCGGACTATCAGAGGCCAGCGGTCAACGCTATTGACACAATATCCAATAGTGAGTCTGGCAGCAAGGCCGAACACTCCGGGCGCCCCAATCCTGAGGTGCCGGTTACTCCGAGGCGATTGCATCATCGGCTGCGAGGAGTTGGTCGAGGCCGGCACGGCACGTGAGGAAAAACACCGTTTCGATCGCCTCCCGAGATGCCTGGCCGCGAGCGATCAGACTCCACATCACATGACTCGGGGCATTGACGAGCGCTGAGAACACCAGGGCCCGGTCCTTGTCAACACCCATCGCCTCGACCAGCCGAGCCCACCACTCGATGTTGTCCTGCTCCACGCGCTTGCGCACCTCTGCAATCGAGGATTCCAACACCGGCTCAGATTGGAGCCGATGAAAGAGTAGGCCGCTGCTCTCCACCTGGTCGAAGAACCAGCGGGTGTTCGACACGACCCGATCGTCGAACAACTCACGCAATGAGCCCGACCCGACGAGTTCCTCGTGGGGTGGCATGGCCTCAACGTTCCACAACGCCGCGACCTCATTCCACAGCGCATCGACCAGACCGGCCCGGTTGCTGAAGTACGTGTAGACCAGACCGCGTGACACACCTGCTTCGGCTGCGACCGATTCCATCGACAGCGCGCCAACGCCGTCCTCTTCGACGATCGCCCGCGACACGTCAAGCAGATGCCGGCGCCGATCGTCAGGTGACAAACGGGCACCCATCGTCGCTGCGACTGCCGGAGTGGCTGATGCGGGATCCATGGACGCTTATTCTGCCGTCTCGACGAAGCGCAAGCGAACACTTTCGAACATTGTTGACACAAAGTGCAAGAGAGGCAAAGATGTGCCCGGTTATGCACCGGAGCGCCGTGAGGGGGAAAAATTCGCGGCACCACGTCAGAGGGTTCGCCTGACGACACCGGGGTTCCGTTTTACGCTGCAACTCGATGTTCCGCGCAGGGACTGAGTGCTGCAGCGAACAGCAGAACAAGCACCGGCTCGCGATCGCGAGCAGGGGGAGAAACGGTGGCGACATTCGCCACCATCACTGAAGGAGCACACTGTGCAGAGAACACGGAAGATCGCAACCGCGACGGTTGCCTTGTCACTGGTCGCCGCCGCATGCGGTGGGAGTGACGACACCGCCGAAGAGTCCGGGAGCACCGAGGCACCCGCCGCAACAGAAGCGCCGGCACCCGACGCGACTGACGCGCCGGCCGCCGACGAGCCCGCTGAAAGCGGCGAAGACGTCACGATCCGCTGGCGTACCCGCCCGGACAACGACGCCGAGGCCGAGGTCTACGGAGCAATCAGTGACAGCATCGACGCCGAAAATGGCGACGCCGTCACCCTGGCCTATGAACCGGGTACCACCGACGGTGCCAACTATCAGGACCAGCTCGTCACCGAGATCGCCAACGGCACCGCCCCTGACGTGTTCTGGATCCCGGGAACTGACATCGCTCGCTTCCAGAGCGCTGGCCTCATCCTCGATCTGGCCCCGCTCGCAGCCGAAGACGGCTTCGACACCAGCGAGTTCTACCCCGAGCCCATGTACCACTTGACCTTCGACCCCGAGGCGGGCGCCCCGGGAGACAAGCTGTGGGGCCTGCCCCGCGACGTGTCGACGTTTGCCATGTACCTCAACAACGATCTCATCGCCGAAGCCGGCGCTGACGACCCGCGTGCCCTCGCTGCAGCCGGTGAATGGGACTGGGACGCCTACGCCGAAGTGGCGACTGCTGTCAGCGCACTCGGTGGCGAGAACAAGGGCTTCGCGATGGATGCCTGGTGGGGCCCGTACGGCTACTTCATCAACGCAGCCGGCGGCAGCTTCTTCAACGAAGATGGCACCGAGTGCGCAGTTGATTCACCCGAAGCCATTGCCGGCATCACTCAGATGAAGGCCGTCTACGACAACGACCTCGCCGTTGCGTACGGCGAAGGTGGCGAGGCTCCATGGAAGGCCGGCACCGTCGGCATGTTCATGAACGGTCGCTGGGCAACGCCTGGTGCACGTGCTGACGCCAACTTCAACTGGGACGTTGTCCAGCTGCCCACCGGTCCCGGTGGCACGCAGGGCAACTGGTTGTTCTGGGGCGCCTACGTCGTCAACGCGAACACCGAGAACCCGGCCGAGGCATTCGACCTCGTGCAGTCCCTGACCACCGCCGAAACCCAGGCAGCGATCAGCGAACTCGGTGCCAACATCCCGAGTCGTCAGAGCGATGCTGCAGCAGAGGCGTTCCTCGGCTTCACGCCGCCGGAGAACGGACAGGCGTTCCTCAACGGTCTCGCTGACTCACCGACAGCTGAAGGTCCCCTGTGGACCGGTAGCCGCCCCGAGTACGACAACATCGTCGGTGCGGCCGTCACGGCAGTGATCAATGGTGAGCGCACGATCGAGGACTTCGCTGCGAACATTTGCGCAGAGACCGCTCCTGCGTTCGAAGGCTGATGACTTCCTGACCGTTACATTTGGTGCCTGACACCTGATGTAACGGTCAGGGCTTCGCCCGTTCACGCGGGACACCGACCATCACACCTGGGGGACTTGTGTCGGACACCATGGCTGCAGATGCAGCCGACAAAGCGGACGCTGGGGTCGACCGACCTGACGCACCGGACACCGCGCTTGGCCGCAAGCTGAAGCTGCTGAGTCTGTGGCACCTCGTTGGTGCCGCCGTGAGCGTCATGGGCATTCTGCTCGCTCGGCGCAGTGGCGACATCGAGCTGCCGTGGATGCCGCGCTACGCACTCCAGGGCTTCTTCAGCTTCGCGTTCGTTGCCCACATGGCCAGCGCCTACGGCGTTGGTGCTCGGACACGTTGGGCTCGCCCGCTCTCGCTTGCAGTCAACTATCTCCTCACGCTCGTCGCTGCGTCCGCGACGTTGCACCTCTTCAACGCCTATCAAGCCCTCGGCGACTTCGGCGAGGGCCTGTACAAAGCGTTCCTGCCCTTTGTCGTCATCTGCGTCGGACTGCTCTGGGTACTGCTGAGCGGTCAGATGTTGGCGCATCGGCCGACGGCAGTCGGGCCGCTGCGCCTCCGCCAAGCCGGCTGGGGCCTCGCCGGTATTGCCAGTGTCTGGTTTGTCGTCAAAGCAGACCCATCCGGCTTGATTTCGTCCATCGGCGAGACGCTTACTCGCCCACTCGCTCTCGGCGCGATCGCGCTGACCTTCTGCGCTGCGCTCGCCACCCGACTCATGTGGTCGCGTGCCGCAGCCAAGCACTTCGGCTCGACCCGTCGGGTCGATGAAGCACTGAGTGGTCTTGCGTTCTTGTCACCGAACTTGCTCGGCTTCTTCATTTTCTTCGCCTTCCCGCTGCTGTTCTCGCTGTGGGTCAGCTTCTTCGACTGGGATACCACCAATACGACCCGCGATTTCATCGGGCTCGAGAACTACATCCGAGCCTTGTCGCTCGACTTCGCCAACAGTGCGCAAAGCAATGCCGGCACCGAGGTGTTGAAGTCGGACTATCAGGTGCTTGCCAACCTTGACTGGTTCGGGCAGCACTGGGTGGTCGGCGCACGCGATGTCGAGTTCTGGCTGTCCTTGAAGAACATCACGGTCTTCCTCGTTCTCGCCGTGCCCCTCGCCGTACTGCCAGCCCTCGTCCTGTCGAGCGTTCTCGCCTCGAAACTCCCTGGGATGAAGGTCTTCCGAACCATTTATTTCGTCCCCTCGGTGGCGGGTGTGATCGGCGTCTCGATCGTGTGGGGCCAGATGTTCGACGCAACAATCGGCTGGATCAACTACATCCTTGACCTACTTGGTATCTCCGAGGCAGGCCAGGGTCGAGGCTGGCTCACCCAGCCGGACACGGCACTGCTATCGATGGTCATCGTCTTTGCCTGGATGAGCTTTGGATTCAACACAGTGCTGTACCTGGCAGGACACCAGGCGATTTCGAAAGAGCTGTACGAGGCAGCTGAGATCGATGGTGCCAACACCTGGCAGATCTTTCGGCGGATCACTGTGCCGCAGCTCCGCAACACGACCTTCTATGTGGTCATCACCACGTCGATCCTTGCCTTGCAGCTCTTCGACATCGTCTGGATCCTGGCGCGACCAATCGCAGGTGGCCCAAACTTCGCCACGCAGACGCCGGTGCTCACCCTGTACCAAGAGGCGTTCACCAATAATCGCCAGGGCTACGCGTCAGCGCTGGCCTGGGTGCTGTTTGTCATCATCTTCAGCTTTACTCTGTTCCAGTTCCGTCGACAACGCAGTGAAGTCAGTGCAGGAGGCGTGTCATGAGCGTCCGCAGAAAAGGGCCACGAGCGACCATTGTCCGGATCGTCACATACCTATGTCTCGTGTCGGTTGCGGTCATCGTGGTCTTTCCCTTTGTCGTAGCGTTCGCCACATCGACGAAGAACAGCCAAGACATCTTCAACTACCCGCCGACCCTCATTCCAAAGGAGCCGCAGACCATCGACCCAACTGAGGTTGCGCTCCCAGATGTCGATGCCGATGCCGATGAACCGCTTCCTTTGTACGCGTTCCCGGATTCCGATACACAATTTGCTCTCGTCGACAACGATGTCTCGGTTGCAGAATTCCGTCCGCTTGACGACGTTGATCGAATCATCCGCCTGGATGTGACCTCAGGTGAAAAGACCGGCGAGGTCGTGATCATTGACGGTGCGGAAGAAGATATTTTTGCCATCGAGGTCGATGGCACCACCGTCGAGGCTTACCGATCACGACTCACCTCAGGCGGCCAGTTTGTCTCGCTGGACGACCCGACCGATGTACGTGTGGAACTCGTTAACGTCGTAGAGCCTCTGCAGCAGTTCGGTCCGAGGCTCGAGAACTTCGAAGAGGTTCTCATCGAGAAGGACTTCGGTCGATCCCTCACGAATACGGTGTTGGTGACTATCGCTGTTGTGTCCGGCCAGATTCTGACTTCAATACTGGGCGGCTACGCGTTTGCTCGAATCAAGTTCAAGGGAAGCGGCCCATTGTTCCTGCTGTACCTCGGCTCGGTCATGGTGCCATTTGTCGTCCTCATCATCCCGCTTTTCCAGCTAATGCTGCAGGTGGGCTGGCTCGACAATCTCTCGGCACTGATCATTCCGTTCATGTTCAGCGCCTACGGCACCTTCCTTATGCGGCAGTTCTTCATCAGTATTCCCATTGAGATTGAAGAAGCAGCGTTGCTCGATAATGCGTCGCGTTGGAAGATCCTGTGGCGCATTATGGTGCCGCTTGCTCGCCCGGCTACCGCGACGCTTGCGACGTTCGGATTCCTGTACGCCTGGAACTCGTTCTTTTGGCCGCTGGTCATCATCAACTCAGGCAATCCTGATGGCCGTGTGTTGTCGCTTGCGTTGTCAACACTTGGCGGGCGCTCAAGCACCGATCTCAACTTGGTGTTTGCCGGCGCGATGGTCGCCATGGCGCCGCCGATCCTGGTGTTCCTGTTCGCCCAGCGCTATTTCGTCGAGAACTCCGCTTCCAGCGGGCTCAAGTAGGGAGTTACCCATGGCAGAAGTCACCTTCCGCTCCGTCAGCAAACAGTACGAAGGCGGTGGACCCAAAGCAGTCCACGATCTCGAACTTGATATCAAAGATGGCGAGTTCATGGTGCTCGTCGGACCATCTGGCTGCGGTAAGTCCACCGCGCTGCGAATGATTGCCGGACTCGAAGAAATCACCGAGGGCGAACTTCGAATCGGAGATCGTCTTGTCAACGATGTCCCCCCAGGCGACCGCGATATTGCGATGGTGTTCCAGAACTATGCGCTGTATCCGCACATGACAGTTCGAGAGAACATTGGATTTGCCTTGGAAGTTGCCAAGGTGAAGAAGGCCGAGATCAAGGCGCGGACAGAAGAGGCCGCTGAAATGCTCGGCCTCACCGAGTATCTCGATCGTTTACCGAAAGCGCTTTCCGGCGGGCAACGTCAACGCGTTGCGATGGGCCGAGCGATCGTGCGTAGTCCGCAGGTCTTCCTCATGGACGAGCCGCTGTCAAACCTCGACGCCAAGCTTCGCGTGCAGATGCGATCGGAGATCATCCAGATCCAAAAGCGGCTCGGCACTACAATGATCTACGTCACCCATGATCAGATCGAAGCGATGACTATGGGGCATCGCGTTGCGGTGATGCGTCTCGGAGTGCTCCAACAGGTTGCCCACCCGCAAGAGTTATACCAGCGGCCAGCCAACCTGTTCGTCGCTGCGTTCATTGGCAGCCCAGCCATGAACTTGATCAATGTGACCCTCGATGGCACAGCCGAGCGGCCCACCGCCAACTTCGCTGGTCATACCCTTGCTATCGGCGGAGGCGCTATTGAGCGCTATCCGCAAATTGTTGACCGCATCGGATCATCGGTCGTGCTGGGCCTGCGCCCAGAACACTTCTCAATGGAGGGCGACTTCGACCTTCCTGAAGATCAGATCCTTGAATTCGAGATTGAACTGGCTGAAGCAATGGGCGCCGAGGCGCATCTACACATCATGCTTGATGTCCCAGTTGTCGAACTCGACGGCCAGCCACTATCTGCCGAAGATGGCGATGAGATCCTGACGTCAACGACTAAAATCATTGCTCGGATCGACGGAGTTCACTACGTCACCAGTGGAGACAGCCTTCGACTCGGTGTGAAGACACATTTGGCCCACTTCTTTGACCCGGACACTGGCCTGCCGCTGAGTTGAATCAGGGAGGCGCCGCAGGCCAGCGCAGCGGCAGCTTTGAATGGAGCTCCAATGTCGGCCTGCGCAGAGGTCGCAGCTTGTGCCGAATGAACCCTGCTCTTTAGATCTGTGCCAACCAAAGGTGCTAGAGCGCCAGTGTGCGTGGCTCTGTTCTTAAGAAAACGGCTCGGGTCGGCGCATGCGGACGTCTCGAGAGCATCAGCGGCCTGACAAACTGATATCGAGCAACACACTGCAGTCAGCGGCTCACCGCAAGCGCCAACTTTGGCGACGGGTACAACTCCGTGAGTAGCCGTCTCTAGGGTGTCCATCATGGCGAAACTGAGGCTGGTGTACGCGTGCAGCGAGTGCGGCACGTCGTATCCGAAGTGGTCGGGACAGTGCGGCAGCTGCGGCGACTGGAACACCCTGGTCGAAGAAGTGGAGGGGGCCGGTGACGATCTGGTCGCTCCCCCTCCACCGACCAACCGGCCGGGACCCACCCTCATCGGCAACGTCGGCACCGAGGCAGGCCGGCCCACCTCGACCCAAATCCCCGAACTCGACCGAGTGCTCGGCGGCGGCATCGTCCCCGGCGCTGTCACCCTGCTTGGCGGCGAGCCGGGCATTGGTAAGAGCACGTTGCTGCTCCAGCTGCTCGCTTCATGGGACGGACCGACGCTGTATGTCAGCGCCGAGGAGAGCGCCCAACAGGTGCGCCTCCGCGCAGAGCGGCTCGATGCTGTACGACCTCAGCTGTGGCTGCATGCCGAGACCTCGTTGCCGCACGTCCTCGAGTCGATCGAGCAAACACAGCCGGAGCTGGTGGTGATCGACTCGATCCAGACCGTCTTCGACCCGGCGCTCGGGTCACTACCGGGAAGTGTGGCCCAAGTTCGCGGGTGTGCTCAGCGCCTGGTCAACGTCGCCAAAGAGCGCGACATCGCCATCGTGCTCGTTGGCCATGTCACCAAGGACGGCGGCCTTGCAGGGCCGCGCGTGCTCGAACACGTGGTCGACACCGTGCTCCAGTTTGAAGGCGACAAGCACCACGCGCTGCGGCTGCTGCGTGCGTCCAAGCACCGCTTCGGACCCACGAACGAGCTGGGACTGTTCGAGATGGCCGGTGCCGGGCTCATCGGCGTGCCCGACCCATCGACTCTGTTTCTCTCCGACCGCCGCACCGGCATTCCGGGCTCGGCCGTGGTCCCCACGATGGAAGGGCAGCGACCCATCGTCGTTGAGGTGCAGGCACTCACGTCCCCAGGCGTGCCGGGGGTCCCGTCACGCCGGAGCGCGCTCGGGCTCGACGGGGCTCGACTCTCGATGCTGATGGCCGTCCTCGGCCGTCGAGCTCGGCTGCCCGTCGGCGAGAACGACGTCTATGCATCGACGGCCGGGGGCGTGAAGCTGGTCGAGCCGGGCCTCGACCTGGGCGTCTGCCTGGCAGTGGCCAGCGCACTCCGCAATCAACCGCTGCCGGCCGACGTCGCAGTGTTCGGCGAAGTGGGCCTGGGTGGCGAGCTCCGTCAGGTCGGCCAGGCCGCACGACGACTGACCGAAGCAGCTCGGCTTGGCTTCTCACGAGTGGTCGTGCCCGCCAACTCTCCTGACGGCGATGACGATATTCGGGTCATCCGGGCAAAGACGCTCAGTGAGGCCATCGCGGCCGTCGGCCTCAACGGCGACGGCGCGCTCTGACGCATTCGCCTCTGACACTCGCCACCAGCATGAACTAGCATCCCCTCGTGGAGTATCGCTACAGCGGAGCGAACGAGAAAATGCGCAATGCGCTGGCTCGGGTCGCACCGGGCACTCCACTCCGCGATGGCATCGACCGCGTGGTGCGGGCCCAGGCTGGGGCCTTGCTGGTCCTGAGCGACGAGCCCGACGTGCTGTCGATCTGTTCGGGTGGATTCCTCGTCGACGCCCCCTACAGCCCACAGCGCCTGTCCGAACTTGCAAAAATGGACGGCGCGATCATCATCTCAACCGAGGGCGGCCGCATTGCTCGGGCCAATGTGCACCTCGTGCCCGATCCCACTGTGCCAACGAGCGAGACCGGCACCCGCCACCGCACCGCCGAGCGAGTCGCGCGATCCCTCGACGTTCCCGTCGTTTCTGCGAGCGAGGAGATGGGCGTCATCAACGTCTATGCGGGCGGCAACAAGCGGCAGCTCCAAGAGGTCGGTCACCTGCTCGAACGAGCAAACCAAGCATTGCAGACGCTCGAGCGCTACAAGGCCAAGCTCGACGACGCGATCACCAACCTCACTGCCGTCGAGGTGGAAGACGTCGCCACGCTCCGCGACGTCGTCGCTGTTGTGCAACGCGGCGAGATGGTGCATCGGGTCGCCGACGAGATCGAAACGATGATCATCGAGCTGGGGTTCGATGCGCGACTGCTGCGCTTGCAGCTCGATGAGTTATACGGCGAGATCGACGACGAACTCGATCTTGTCGTGGTCGACTACCTGCCTGCCGGGAGCGTGGCCGAAGACATTCTGAGCGAGATGTCCAAGCTGTCCGATGACGACGTGCTCAACCTGCGCGTTGCTTCTGATGTCCTCGGGCGCGCCGGCGACAATGACGATCTCAATCAAGAGGTCGCTCCCAAGGGACTGCGCTACCTCCACCGCGTGAAACGTCTCCCCAGTGGCGTCGCCGAAGGCGTCGCCGCTCACTTCGGCGGCCTGGCGAGGATCCAACGGGCCACGCTCGACGATCTGCTGTCGGTCGATGGCGTCGATGAGACGACGGCACGAGCGATCCGCGAGACGATGACCCGCATCACCGAGTCGACGATCCTCGACCAATACTGATCCCGTCAAGGGTCAGGGCGTCACGGTTGGGAGAATTTCTGCCCAGACGGCGTCGTCGTCGAACCCCAGTGCCCACAGCGACACGCCGTTGAGCTGATACTGCCGGGCGAGATCCATGCGGAGCCGAACGCCATCACCATCAACGAAGTGGACGCGTCGTCCCTGCGTGCACGTGAGGGTGCCATCGGTGACCTCAAGGTCGTAGTCGAAGGTGTACTCACCCGTCTCCGGCACAAACACCGGCACCGCACCACGAAGCTCGAGCAGCGCATCAACCGACCGTGCAGTGACAGACGTGCGGCCCTGCAGCTCCGATGCCGGACAAGCGCCAGTTTCGCCGTCTGGCCAATTTCGACCGTACGCCGGGAGACCAAGCACCAACTTTTCAGGATCACCCGTGGCCTCGATGGCGCCGATGATCGAACGTTCGACAAAATCGAGCGGAGCAATCGGCCCCGCCTCGCCCACCGAGAAGTCGTAGGCCATGATGCGAATGCGGTCGACGTGCGGAGCAATGGCGCCGTAGTCGTAGACCCAGTATCCGCTGTCAGCGGTCTGCTCTGCGTCGTAAACCGGTGGAATGCTGACCGCCAGCGTCCGGCCATCGGCACGCAACGCAGCGCCGAGTTCGGCGATGAACGCGACCCAGTTGGGCCGTGTTGCAGCCCAGGTGTCTCGACCATCAGCAAACGCAAACTGCTCGTAGTCGATGTCGATGCCGGCAACGTCAAGCTCGCCGGCAAATGACCGGATCGTTTCGACGTGCTGCGTGCGAGTGTCCGGGTCGGCGATAATCGCCGCCATCGACCCCGCCGGCATCGCATCGATGATCGAGGGGACAACGTTCACGCCGGCGTCCGCGGCAATCTCGAAGAACTCGTCGAGTCCTTCGTCGAGTGCATTCGCGTCGATTTCGATGCTGTCGACACCTGTGGCGTTAAACCAGAACGGCGACACATCGCGCAGCGAACCGACGCGCTGCTCGAACTCGGGCAGCGCGTCGTCGAGCGCCCAGTACGGCGCCCACGCATCGAGTGGGATATCCGGTTTGGGGGGTGGCGGCGAATCCTCACGGGTGAGCCAGAAACCTCCAGCGCCGACGGCGACGAGCACACCGATCAGCCCGGACAACACCCAGCGACGTTGCTTTGCCTTTGGTTCGGCAACGGCGGCATCGGCAACGGGTGTGTCGTCAGTGTTGGTCATGTTGCACGCAGTGCGGCATGCGGCCCGACGGAGAGATTGCCGGGGTCAAGCGGGGAGCAGGGCGCGTAGATCGTCGACGGTGAGGCCGACAAGCGTGGGCGCGATCGTGAGATTGGGTGCGGGGTCGATGCTGACGACATGGGGGATGCCCAGCGTCGCACACCCGGCAGCCAACGCCGAGGCAACCCCGGTTCGCGAGTCTTCGATGGCGACGCAGGAAGCAGCATCGACATCGAGGGCGCGCGCTCCTGCAAGGTACGGCTCGGGATGCGGCTTTCCAGGGGTGACCTCGTCGCCGGTGATCGTGGTGACAAACGAACCCTCTGGTGCCGACACCAGGACTGCGTCGGCGAACCGGCGCCACGACATTGTCACGAGCACACACGGAATCGACGCGTCCCGACACGCTGCGAGCAGTTCGCGGGCCCCGGGTCGCCACGGCAACTCACGTTGCACGCGTTCGATGACACCGTCCATCAACCGGTCGACCAGTGCCACCGGTTCCATATCGACGCCTGCAGCGCGCAACGTCGCTGCAGTATCGAGCAGATCTGAGCCGATCAGCGACGCCGCATCAGCCTTGGTCCACGTGCCACCGAATTCGTTGACAAGTTCGTGCTCGCACTCGATCCAGTACGGCTCGGTGTCGACCAGCGTGCCGTCCATGTCCCACAGCACCGCTGCCAGCTCAGTCATGGCGGGCAGGCTAGAGCCGGTCTGGGAAGTCAGCCCCTGAAGACGGTGATCTTGTCTTCGCCGATTTCGGCGCGGCGCTCGGGATCGTCGATGCCCAGACCCTCAGCTGGCGCGAGACACAGCACACCGAGTTTGCCTTCGGCCTTGTTGTGATGGACCGCAAGCGAAGCATCGCCAACCTGATCGAGGGTGTAGGTGTCAGTGAGCAGCGGCTGGATCTTGCCTTCGCAGAGCAGCTTGTTGGCTGCCCAGCTCTCGGTGTAGTTCGCGAAGTGTGATGACAGGAGCTTCTTCAACTTCATCCAGAAGTGACGGTTGTCGAACTCGACCATGTAGCCAGAGGTCGCGGCACACGTGACGATCGTGCCGCCGCGCTTCGCGGCGAAGACCGAAGCGCCCATCGTCGACCGACCCGGGTGCTCGAAGACGATGTCAACGTCTTCACCGTTGTTGACCGCACGGATGTCCTTGCCGAAGCGACGCCATTCGGACTCATCCTGCGTGTGTTCGTCGGACCAGAACTGATAGTTCGAAGCCTTGCGGTCGATGACCGCCTCGCAGCCCATGCGGTTGAGGATCTCGGCGCGCTCCGGTGACGAAACGACTCCGATTGGCCGGCCGCCGCCATTCAGGACGTACTGCACGGCGTAGCCGCCGATGCCGCCGGTGGCGCCCCAGATGAGGACGCTGTCGCCCTGCTTCATCCGCGCCCCATTGTCGCTGACGAGCATCCGGTACGACGTCGAGCTGCACAGTCCGTTGACGGCCGACTCTTCCCACGACAGGTGGGTCGGCTTCGGCATCAGCTGGTTGGCGCGCACGATTGACATGTCGGCAAGGCCGCCGAAGTTTGTCTCGAATCCCCAGATCCGCTGGTTGTTGGCCATCATCGAGTCGTTGTGCGCAGTCGGGTCTTGGCCGTCGACATGGTTGCATTGCACAGTCACCCGGTCACCGGGCTTCCAGTTGCGGACTGCAGAGCCGATCCGCAAGACAACACCCGACGCGTCCGAACCGACCACGTGATAGGGCAGCGAGTGGCGCTTGGCCCATTCGCTTTCCCGGGCGAGTCGGTCGAGGAATCCGAACGTCGGTAGCGGCTCGAAGATTGACGTCCACACCGTGTTGAAGTTGATGCTCGACGCCATCACCGCGATGAGGCACTCGTCCGGCGCCAGCTCGGGGGTGGCGACATCGTCGACGTGCAGCGACTTGCGCGGATCCTTGTCCCACGAGTCGACACCTTCGAACATGTTCGATTCGTCACGCTTGACGAAGGCGGCCCGATAGTTCTCCGGGATGGGAAGGTTCGCAATGTCATCGCCACTTGCGCCGGACTGAATCGCCTCGAGAATCTGCTCCATGGATCGCAAGGTTACTGAGCGGTAACCACCCGACCCAAGTTCGGCGGGTTCGAGCGTGTGTTCGACAGACCAGCAGTTGTTGCCCGCCGGAAAGGCGCGACTAGCGTGCCCTGTATGGCTGCTAACTCGAACTCCGTCATCATCGCTGGTGCGCGCACCCCGATCGGCAAAATGAGCGGCGCGCTCTCGTCATTCTCCGGTGCCGAACTCGGTGGTTTCGCCATCGCTGCTGCGCTTGAGCGCGCAGGCGTCGCTCCGGAAGAAGTCGACCACGTCATCATGGGCCAGGTCCTCATGGCTGGCCAGGGCCAGGTCCCCAGCCGTCAGGCGGCTGTCAACGCAGGCATCCCGATGAACGTCCCAGCGATCAACGTCAACAAGGTATGCCTCTCTGGTCTCAACTCGATCTACCTCGCCAACCAGATGATCGCCACCGGCGAAGCCGACATCGTGGTTGCCGGCGGCATGGAATCGATGTCCAATGCTCCGTACCTCGCTGATGGCGCCCGGAGCGGCTTCCGATACGGCAACACCGAACTACGCGACGCCATCATCGCCGACGGCCTCTGGTGTGCCTTCGATGCCTGCCTCATGGGCCTCGGCACCGACCGCTACACCGGTGACAGCATCACCCGTGAACAGCAGGACGAATTCGCCGCTCGCTCCAATGAACTGGCCGCCGACGCCATCAAGGAGGGCCGCCTGGCCGAGGAGATCGTCCCGGTCGAAGTGCCGCAGCGCAAGGGTGACCCGATCCTCATCGAGCACGACGAGGGCGTGCGCCCCGGCACCACAGTCGAGAGTCTCTCGAAGATGCGCCCAGCGTTCGACAAAGAGGGCAGCATCACCGCCGCAAACGCCTCGCAGCTCTCTGACGGTGGCAGCGCCATGATCCTGATGAGCAAGGCCGAAGCCGAGCGCCGCGGCGTCAACCCGCTCGGCGAGTTCGTGTCGTACGGCATGGTCGCAGGCCCCGACAACGCCTCACTGCTCCATCAGCCAAGCCGGGCTGCGATGCTCGCCGCTCAGAAGGCCGGCATTGCCGTCGCCGATCTCGATCTGCTCGAACTCAACGAAGCATTTGCCGCTGTCGGCATTGCATCAACCGGCGAACTCGGTGTCGACCCGGACAAGGTCAACGTGAACGGCGGCGCGATTGCACTTGGGCACCCGATTGGCATGAGCGGCAACCGTTTGGCACTCACCCTGCTCCACGAGCTCAAGCGTCGTGGCGGCGGCACCGGCGTGGCCTCGCTCTGCGGTGGCGGCGGCCAGGGCGACGCTGCGATCCTGCGCACCGTCTGAGTCGGCCGATCAGCTGCCGGAGAGAGCGGTGACGGTCCATTCCAGGACCCAGCCGAGGTAGCCGTACAGGCTGTACTCTGGGCTGTCATTCATGTCGGCTTCTTCGGCTGACTCATCGTCGGTGATGTCGAGCATCGTGCCCAACACGAGACGGATTGCATTGACCGACTGCATGAAGGCCATGGTCTCGCCCTCACCCAAGGTCCGGCCCTCTTCCATGAGGAGCAAGCTCACGCTGTCCACAGCAGCCACGCGACTCGCGACCAGCTCCTCGCGCATGAGCCGCTGATACTCGGCTTCTTTCTCCTCGTCGTCATGAAATGCGGGAGGAAACAGACGGTGCAGCAGGGGAGCGGTGTGCTCGTTTGGCTCGCTCGTGAGCAAGTCCTTCATCTCACCGAGGAGACGCTCGATTAACTCGCGTTCCTCGGTCTCGAAGTTCAGTCGAAACCGGGCGCCCTCACCATGGTCGAATGCACCGAGTGGATCGACGTCGCTGTTGTCCACTTGCTCGACAGGCGGAACGAAACCGCGCTCACTCATCGTGTTCCATTGATGCCCACAGGCTGTGCTCGTGGAGACGAAACACGTGCATCTCGGCTTCTTCGCGATTGCCGTTGGCGACCACGGCCCTGCCCTTGTGGTGCACGTCGAGCATCATCGCCGTGGCCTTTTCGTCGGAGTACCCGAACAGCTTCTTGAGCACGAAGGTGACGTAACTCATCAGATTGATCGGATCGTTCCAGACGATCACCACCCACGGGCGGTCGTTGGCCAACTCCTCGTCGACCTTGGGCTCTTCGACCCGGACTGGTTCGAGCGTCGTTGGCACCCGCTCATTCTGCCTCGTCGTGTCGACGGAAAATCAGTTGGTAGTGATGACCACTGATTCGATGTCGACCGGCTCCGATGGAGTTCCGGACGGCGTGCCGGCTGCCTCCATTGCGACGACGGTCTCGTCGAAGCCTTCGGTCACTGCACCGAAGAGCGAGTAGCTCGGTGGGAGGGCCGCGCCGTTTTCGCCGGTGATGATGAAGAACTGGCTGCCGTTGGTGTCCGGACCGCTGTTCGCCATCGCAATCGAACCGGTCTTGTACTCGCCGGCCTCCGGGAGCTCGTCCGCGAAGCTGTAGCCAGGTCCGCCAGTACCGGTGCCCGTCGGGTCACCGCACTGCACGACAAAGTCCGGGATGATCCGGTGGCAGGGCGTGTCATCGAAGTACTGGTGGCGGGCCAGGAACACGAAGTTGTTGACCGTGAGCGGCGCGATGCTCTGATCGAGTTCGATCGTGAACTCACCCTTGTTGGTGGTGAGCATCGCGCTGTACTCCTTGTCGGGGTCGAGGCACATCGGCGGTGCAGCGTCGAACGTTTGCTGCTTGGTGGCAGATCCGTCGGGGGAGGGGCAGCCCTCCGGGACGAACTCGCCGGTCGGCTCGAAAACTTCCCCCGCAGCAACATCGGTGCCCGCATCTTCGTTCACCTCGGGCAGCGTCGTCGGAGGGGCACTGTCATCATCGCCACCGATGAAGGTGTTGGCAATGAAGGCAATGCCGACCACGCCGACGATGGCGCCGACGATGATGACGCCGATCCGGGTGCCCTTCTGGCGTGTCTCGGCGCGTGCGGCCTGTTGTTCTTTGACGGCCTTGTTGGCCCGTTGGCGTTCGCGTTTGTCGGTTCCCACAGTGGCGGAACGATACCGCCCCTCGACCGGGGTCAACCGTCGCCGTTTGGCACCCTTCAGCAGCGCGGAGTCTTGCCCCTCAAGTGCGTCGACAGTGCTGCCGATATCCAATGACGCCGCTCGCGGCGTCCCGGAAGCAGTCAGACCGTGCCGCAGACCTCAACCACGACCTCCACCACCAACATGAACCGTCCCGAGCAGGTAACAGACCGCGCCTCCGCTCGGGCGACGGCATCGCTTGGACGCTGGGCGGGCCTCGCGCTGAGTCTTGCAGGACTGACTGGTTGGCTCGGTTGGCTGTCATGGCGGTTCGCCACCCTTGAGATGTCGATCGTGGCAGTGGGCGTGCTCTCCCTCGAACTCGTTGCGGTCTCGGCCGCACTCCTCGTCACTGCTGGACTGTTTGCCGGCCGACCGCGATGGCGCCGAGGACGACGTGCGACTGATGCCGACCGTCAACTGCCAATGCTGCTCGGCGAAGCGCTCGGCCTCGGAGACATCAGCAAGGAACGCACCACCGACCCGACCGACCCGACCGACCCCGCGACGCCGTCGGCGGCCAACCTGGGGCCGGACGACACGGGTGAAATCGCTTGGGCACGTCGCGGCCTTCGTGTCCTTGGCGAGCAGCGTCAGCTCGATTGGGGTGCTCAACTCGATACCCACAACCTCCGCGAAGCGGCCTGGTCAGTGGTCGCGCTTGATGGACTTCGTCGCCTCGTCACCGTGATCACCCTGGTGGTGGTCTTGTTCACCGGAATTGCCCCGTTCGAAACACCGCCGACGAATCGCATCGCAATGCTCGCCGTGGGCATCGCACTCCTCTCGATCGGTCATTGGTTGCTCTCGGGCGGGCACGTTCGCCCGCTGGCTCGCTTGATCTGGTCGATGGCGTCAATCGGCGCTGGTCTCGGCGCTGGTGTCTCGCGATCTGGCCTCCCGATCCGATGGGCGATGACTATGGCCACGCTCATCGCGCTGAACATCAGCATTGCGTTGCGCGGCATGAGTGACCGGTGGACCCACGGTCTCGACCCGATGAACGACGACGCACGCGTGACCGCGATGTCGGTTGCTTTCGGTCTGGTCGCGGCCGGTGGAATTGCGATGCGCCGGATGCCGCAACCCGAACTCGGGCACTACGGCGCCACGAGACGCTTGGAAGAGTCATCGGTGCGCCGTCTGACGATCGGGCTGACGCTGCTCGTGGCGGTGGTTGGCTTCGTTGCGGGACTGGCGCCCGCCGAGGTCCTCGTCGCCGCGCCTTGACCCCTGTCAGGTCAAGCGCTGAGCCGTCCGGCGAGCGACACAAACAATTCTTGAAATTTCTGGAATTTCTCCTCAAGCTCTTCATCGAGCGTGCCGATACCCCCCTCGATGGCTCCGGTGTCGACGTTGTCCCTGCCGGTGGACAACACTGCCCCGCCCGGTGTCCCGGTCGCGCTGCCCACCGCCATTAGATTGTCGGACATGGCGAAGCTGCGACTGTTCGCATCTGCTCGCGAGGCCGCAGGCACCGGGAGCGACGCAATCGATGGCGCAACCGTTGCAGACGTGCTTGCAGCTGCCACCCAACGCTACGGATCCGAATTCGCCGAGGTGCTCACCACCTGTCGGATCTGGGTCAACGGCAACGATGTTGCTCCTGACACCATGGTCGGGCCGCATGACGAAGTGGCGGTACTCCCGCCCGTCTCTGGAGGATCCACGTGACCGACACCAACGCCGCCCTCAGCCCTGACCCGGCTGGCTTGTCGCTCGACGATTTACGCGCGCTGCGCCAGCAACTGCAGCACGAGGATGACGTCGTGTCGTACGCCCGCCGGGTTGCCCAAGCGCGCCTTGACTTCGTGAAGAGCGAACACGCTCGTCGTAATGCCGGCCCTGACGCCGATCTCAAAGAACAGATCGGCAGCGTGCTCAGTCAGCACCTGACCGGTGGCCCTGCCCGCCCGCCACGGCCCACCGCAGATCTCAGCGACAACGCCCTCGCCGATGAGCTCGACGCAGTGTGCGCCGAGCATCACTTCGGTCGGCTGGATGACCTCGACGACGCTGAGCTCCTCGCGCTGGCCGATGCCATCGGCAACTTCGAAACTCGCGTCTCATCCGACCGCCGCGAGCGGTTCGATCGCCTCGACGCTCTGAGCGCTGAGTTGGTGCGGCGATACCGCGACGGCGAGGCCAGCGTCGATTCCCTCCTCACGGACTGAACTCGCAACCCCCGCATTGCTTGCGGGCACACGTAGCGCCCTCGGCAGGCTGCCCGTTAGCGTTCACGCCGTGGTGCAACGTGTCGCAGTGATCTCACTTCACACCTCACCACTCCTGCAACCGGGATCGGGTGACAGCGGTGGAATGAACGTCTATGTGCGTGAGCTGGTGTCGTCGCTCTCGCAAACCGGCGTCGAGTGCACGACGTTCACCCGAGCCGATCGTGAAGGTCTGCCGGCCGAAGTGATGATCGAGCCCGGCCATCGAGTCGTGCACATTGTGGCCGGGCCGCACCACCTGCCCAAAGAGGCGCTTCCAGAGATCTCCGACGAGTTCTGTCACGGCGTGATCGAGTGGATCAAGGCGAACGAAATGCCTGACGTGATCCACGGCAACTATTGGTTGAGTGGTGTCGTCGGCCACCATCTGAAGCACGAACTCGGTGTGCCGTTCGTGTCGACCTTCCACACCCTTGCCCGAGTCAAAGCTGAAGGTGGTGACCCGGAGCCAATGTGGCGCGACCGGGCCGAAGCCGAGATCATCCAGTGCTCCGATGGCATTTGCGTCAGTTGCGTCGAGGAAGAGGAGCAGTTTCGTCGGCTGTACGGCGATCCGGCCGGACGCATCGAGATCATCTCGCCCGGTGTGGAGCACTCCTTCTTCGCGCCCGGCGCTCGTGTTGCCGCGCGTCAGGCGATCGGCTTTGATGCGGACCGTCCGCTCGTGTTGTTCGTTGGTCGGATCCAGCCACTCAAGGGTCCCGACGTGGCGATCAGAGCGCTCGCCGCGCTCGAACGCGATGACGTGCAACTTGCCCTGGTCGGCGGCTCCAGCGGACGCAACGGTGACGTGCAAGCAGCAGAGGCGCATGCGCTCGTCGACGAACTTGGCTTGCACGACCAGGTGCATTTCGTCGAACCCCAGCCGCACCACATCCTGTCGTCCTGGTACCGCGCCGCCGATGTTGTGCTCGTGCCCAGTCGAAGCGAGAGCTTCGGGTTGGTCGCACTCGAGGCGGCAGCGTGCGGCATCCCGGTCGTGGCGAGCGCAGTTGGCGGACTGCTCAGTCTCGTCGATGATGGCGAGACCGGGTTCCTCATCGAAGGGCGACGGCCGACCGACTTCGCGGTGGCGATGGCCGCCATCCTCGACAATGCCGAACTTGCCGCTGCGATGGGTACAGCCGCAGAAGAGCGGGCCCGTTCGTACACCTGGCGCGCGGCCGCCGACCGGCTGGGGTCGTTGTACGTCGACCTCGACGCAGCGGCCGAGCTCGTCAGTTGCCATGTTGACGATGTGACCGAGGTGCGCCACATCGATGACGTGCTTGCGGACGCAGCTGCGAACGAAACGAACGGGGCTGTGACCGTGATCAACCCGGCGCCCGAGGTCGTGTCGTGACCGATCCGTTTACCGGCGAACAACTCGCCGTCCTCGAACGACAGATCGACGAGTGGCTCGGCGAACTCGACGCCAACCACGATCACATTGTCGCCGTCGATCGATCGCCCGATGACGACGTGCGCTGGTTCGTGCGCATGCGCGGTGACGACAAGGATTTCACCACGGTGTGGTTCACGCTTGGTCAACGCACCCTGCGCTACGAGACCTATGTGATGCCAGCGCCAGAAGAAAACCACGCTCAGCTGTACGAACATGTACTTCGCCGGAACGACCGTCTGGTTGGGGCCCGCTTTTCCATTGGGGTTGAGGATGCGATCTTCCTGCGTGGCGAGGTGCCGGTCGATCGAGTCGACCGCAATGAGCTCGACCGATTGCTGGGCACGCTTTACGCCCAGGTCGAGCAGTGCTTCACGGGCATGATCCGCATCGGATTTGCCAGCCGCTTTGCAGGCTGACGCCGTGTGGCCCGGGTGCCGCTGACGAGCCGGCATCTTTCTTCACGGGCTCGTTCCGTGGAAGTCGCTGAGGTGCGCCCACTGTCCCAATGTCCGGGCGGGTACGTCTCGGGGGAGTCGGTCCCTCGAATCCGCCCGGGCAGTTCACGGTAGCTTCGGCCGGATGAGCGATGCCCAGCCTGCAACCAGATCCGCCGAGGTTGTCGACCCGGTCGATGTCGTCGATATCTTCGATGTCGTCATGGTCGGTGGCGGCAACATGGGTGCCGCCCTCCTTGGCGGGATGATCGAGTCGGGGGTGTTCGCGCCAGGCACGTTGGCGGTCGTCGAGTTACTCGACGCCCGGCGCAACGAACTCGTCGACATGTTTCCTGGCGTCACCGTCGTCGACACCATCCCCCAGTGCCGTTCGGCAGTACTTGCCGTCAAGCCGCCCGGTGTTCCAGCCGCGACCGCCGCAGCAGTTGCGGCCGGCGCCACTCGTCTGCTGTCGATCGCTGCCGGTGTCAACATCGCCACCATCGAAGCCGCCGCCGGGGCCGACGTGGCCATCGTCCGGTGTATGCCGAACACGCCTGCACTCGTCGGCAAGGGCAGCTCGGCGATTGCCGGTGGGAGCACCGCCACCGACGACGACCTGAGATGGGCCGAATCGTTGCTCGGCGCCGTCGGCATCGTCGATCGCCTGCCTGAAGAACGGCTGGATGCATTCACCGGCGTCGCTGGTTCGGGCCCTGCCTACATCTTTCTCATCGCGGAGGCGTTGGCCGACGCGGCGGTCGCGGAAGGTATTGACCGGTCCACCGCCGATCGCGTGGTGAGCCAGTTGCTGCTGGGCGCTTCGACACTGCTGGCCCGCGACGGTGACCCCGCCACGCTGCGCCGCAATGTTACCTCGCCCAACGGCACCACCGCCGCCGGACTCGGCGTGCTCGACGCGCACGACGTGCGTGGCACGTTCGCTGCTGCGGTGCGTGCTGCAACCGAGCGCAGTCGAGAACTCGGAGCCTGAGTCGAACGGGACCGCAGACGCGAACAGAGCCGATGTCAACCCCCCAGGTGGCACCGGCTCTGTCCCGCGCTGTTCGCCGTCGAGGGCGAACGCGTTCTTGAAAGAGCATCCTAGGCCTCGCGCGCACTTGTGACAAGGGCCACGTCGCTGGGCCCGTCAGGAGTCTGCGACGAGCCAGGACGCGGGTCCGGGTGTGGTGTCAGCTCGGACGGATCGACACGGCCTGCGGCGTGGGCGCGTCGTCGGCGCCCGCCGGGGTGAGCGTGACCTGATCACCGGCATCGAGTCCGAGTTCTTCGGCAGCGGATCGCTGATCCATCGCGATGGCGAGCATGCCGCTTGAGTCGAGGACCAAGCCGACGCTGCCGCCAACGAGTTCGGCGAATGATGCCGCGCGCACCGTGCTCCGCGTGACCTCTCCGGACGGATCGGTCGGTGCACTGATCCGCACGCTGACGCGTGAGCCGAACGTCGCGGGCAGGTCATCAGGGCCGACGTTCAGTTGCGCGTTGCCGAATCGATCGATCCAGAGCACTTGCGCGATCACCTTGGTGTCGTCGGATTGCGGGAGCGGGATCACTCCCGGGAGTAACAGGTCAGTATCGACGGGATTGCCGAGCTCCATCAGATCGACACCATTGCAGAGGTGTGCAGCTGCAGGTGCAAAAACGTCGCGCCCGGCAAACGTGCCGCCGATGGCATGGAGCTGGTAGTCGGCGTTGGTCAATTCGACTGCTCGTCCGGCACCACCGGTCATCGAGACGGCGGGTGCGAGTAGCCCGTTGTCAGGGCCGACGAGAACGCCCTCACCGTCGGCGACTTCGATCGCAATCGCCTTGCGCGATGTGGCGACGCCTGGGTCGACCACGGCCAGCACGACACCGGAGGCCACATAGCTGATGCTGCGGGCGAGGGCGAGCGAACCGGCGCGCACATCAAACGGAGCGATGCCATGGGTCAAGTCGATGACCGAGGCGTGCGGCGCAAGCTCCCGAATCACCGATGTGCACACGCCAACGAACTCATCCTGCAGCCCGTAGTCAGTGAGAAACGAAACGGTGTCATACCTGCGGCCCATCCCCTCGGACGCTATCCGTGCTGCCTTGATGTCCGCCAGATCGCCGGCCTCAACGCGGGTGTGACGCCGGCACGGCTTCGGAAACACGCGTCGCCCACGTTGGCCGGGTTCCCTGCGTGACCGTACGATGGGTGCAATGGCCGTCGGCTCCCGTCCCCTCGTTCCGTCGCGGCTCGCGCCCGGCGGAGTAGCGCACGGCAATCGTCGCACGCCCACCACCGTCATTGGCGCCTACGTCGCACTGACCAAGCCGCGCATCATCGAGCTGCTGCTGATCACCACGGTGCCCACGATGATCCTTGCAGCGAGTGGGTGGCCGTCGACCTGGCTCGTTGTGGTCACGCTGATTGGTGGAACGTTGTCGGCTGGCAGTGCCAACGCTGTCAACATGTACGTCGATCGTGACATTGACGCCTTGATGGAACGGACGCAGGCCCGGCCGCTCGTCACCGGCGTCATAGAACCACGTAACGCACTCATCTTCGCTCTCAGCCTGCAGGTTGTCGCCTTCGGGGTGCTCTGGTCCGGAGCAAATCTGCTGTCGGCCGTCCTCGCCTTCGCCGCGGCGGCGTTCTATATCGGCGTGTACACCATCTGGTTGAAGCGCACTAGTCGTCAGAACATCGTCATCGGAGGCGCCGCGGGCGCTGTGCCGGTCCTGGTGGGCTGGTCTGCCGTGCAAAACAACGTCACTTGGACGCCGATAGTGCTGTTCATCGTGATGTTCCTGTGGACGCCACCGCATTTCTGGGCGCTTGCTGTCAAGTACGCCGACGATTATCGGGCGGCCGACGTGCCGATGCTTCCGAGCGTCGTGCCGATAGCTGAGGCCGTGCGGCAGATGACCCTGTACACGGTGGCGCTCGTCATCTCGACGCTGGTCCTGCTGCCGGTCGCCGGACTGGGCTGGATCTACGGGGTCGCGGCCGTTGTGCTCGGCGCCATCTTTCTTGGTGGCATCATTGCCCTTGGACGGAACCCGACACCTCAAGCGAGCATGCGACTCTTTGGGTTCTCCATCACGTACGTGACGTTGCTCTTCGGCGCTATGTCGCTTGATGTCTTTGTCGAGTACGGCTGGTGATGGTCGGCAACGGCCTGGTCACCCTGGCGCCACGTGGCGCCCCCCAACGAACATTCACAGGAGCTTGTGAACATGCGCTCCGCCGTCCGTCACGAATCTCGCTGTGATTTCAGAAGATTCACCCCTCGGCAAGTAGTCTCGGGCCGTTGTGTGCCGCCACCTCCAGTCGATTTGATCCGTTGAACCGAAAATTGTGAGCTCCATTTCGTATGACCACCTTTGATCCCACCACCGCAACGGCCGAAGAATTCGCCGATGAACGCGACGGTGCCGTCGCGCAGCTGCTGGCAGCCATTGCCGATTGGCTGACATCGACCGACCACAAGAAGATCGGCCGAATGTTCCTCTGCGCCGGTCTCATCGGCCTGCTCGTGACCATCGTGGTCAACGTCATCATCAGTCTTGACCGCGCCGGTATCGCAAACATCGATGACGGCGCAACGCCGCAACTTCTCGATGCTCAGCGCGCCGGCCTCGTGTTCGGGACGCTGTTGCCGTTGGCCGTCGGCCTGTGCATCGCCGTTGTTCCGATGCAGCTCGGTGCTCGAGCGATCGCGTTTCCACGGCTGGCCGCATCCGGCTTCTGGATGTGGGCTGGAGGTCTGATCTTCAGCGTCATCGCCCTTGCCAACAACGGTGGCGGTCTTGGCGGCGACGCTGACATGGTCGATCTTTTCCTCGGAGCGCACGGCCTGATGGCAATTGGCCTCACGGCTGTCGGCGCATCGATTGCTGTCACGGTGCTCACGACCCGAGCGCCGGGCATGACCATGCGTCGGGTCCCGTTCTTTTCGATGTCGGCGATGATCACCGGTATTGGTCTTGTACTCGTCATGCCGGTGCTGCTCGGAACGCTCAGCTACCTGTTCCTCGATCATCGCAACGGTCGCGAAGCATTCGGCGGGAACACCGGCCTCTACGACTGGGCCTCCTGGATCTTCACCCAACCAACGAGCTTCTTGTTTGCCATCCCTGCACTCGGTGTACTCGCCGAAGGCGCTGCGCTGTTGTTCAAGCAGCGCACACCAGCACGAGGCGTCATGTACGCCGGCTTTGCACTCGTCGGCGTCGCTGCATTCGCCGGCGTGGCCCAGCAATCACTGTTCAGTGTGGCCGAGGTTGACACGTTCGGTGGAGATGCCGTTTCGGACATCGTGCCATCCGCCTTGTTCAACCTCTTACCGCTGGTTGGCATCACCATCGTGTTGCTGATGTCGCTTTTCGTTGCCAAGCCCATCCGTGGCGCCAAGCCCAATCTCACGCCGGCGATGGTGTTCGGTTTCCTCGGCGTCGGGATGATCATGGTCGGCATGCTGGGCAACGCGATGTACGCCATCGAGGACCTCAAGCTGCAGGACTCAACGTTCGAAGAGGGCGTCCTCGTCTATGTCGCCTATGGCCTCGTCCTCGCCGCTCTCGGCGGGATGGCCTACTGGGCCTCGAAGCTCTGGGGCGTCGAGTTGTCGATGGTCAAACTGTTGCCCCTCGCCGGCCTTGGCGTCCTCGCCACAGTGCTTGCTTCGTTGCCCAACTACATCGCCGGCTTCGACCAGCAGCGTGACGTGTACGACACGGTCATCGCGGTTGGTCACGGACTCATGGCGCTCACCGTCATCGGTTTCATCGGGCTGCTCGCGCAGGCAGTGGCCGATGATGACAACGACGCGGTCGACGACCCGTACGACGGCCAGACGCTCGAATGGGCCACCACGTCACCCGCGCCGGCCAACAACTTCGTCGAGCCACCCACGGTGATGTCCGCTGAACCGCTTGCCGACAGCAAGCCGAACTACGGCGCAGGCTCTGCCAGCGCGGACGAGAAAGGCGAGAAGTGATGCAGGCCCTCACTGCCGGACCCGCTGCGGCACCACGCCGACAGGTCATCGCTGGTTCCGTCATGGCCAGCGTGGCGATGATCATGCTGACCGGTGGCATGCTCGCCGTCTGGTCCGAGCAACGCACGAATTTCGTTGAGAGCGAGGGCACCTGGCTCCCGAACGGGGTGGTCATCCCCGAAGTTGCGGCCAACGTGGCGCTCATCGCTTTCATCGCAATCTGCACGTTCGCCCAATGGGCGGTCTGGTCGGTGAAGCGCCAAGATCGTGGGCACACCGCGTTTGCGCTCGGGGTCACCGCCCTCACCGCAATCATGGTCATCAATGCCCAGGCGTTCATTTACGCCCAAATGGGTCTCGGCATCGCTGATGGTGCCTACGCCACGATGTTCTACGCCGTCACTGGGATGTTCACCCTCTTGATGATCATCGGCGTCGTCCTCACCGCTGTCACCGCATTCCGCTCCATTGGCGGACGAAGCGACAACGCCATCGTCGTCGCCCATGCGATTTACTGGTACACCATGGCGGCCATCTTCTCGGCCATCTGGTTCGTCGTCTACATCACTAAGTGAGTCTTTGATGATCACCACAGGTTCCAAAATTCTCATCGGCAGCTCCGTGCTCGCCACCGTGGCGGCCATCGTCTACGGCATCTCGCAGGGTGAGGCGATCGGCATTGTTGGCTTGATCTCCGCGGCAATCGCGCTGGCTCTGCTCGCTGGCTTCAACGTCTGGGCGCGTGACTCCAACCTGTCCGCAACCGACACCACGGCAATCGAGACCTCCGAAGCGGCGATCGAGCCCCCAGGGGCAAGCATCTGGCCGATGGCGTTCGGCGTCGGAGCAACCACGGTGTTGCTCGGGCTCGTCACGCAGCAAAGCATCTTCACCATTGGCGTCGTCATCCTCATTGCCGCAGGTGCACAGTGGATGGTGCAGGCTTGGGCCGAGAGCGCCTCGTCGGACCGCGAGGTCAACGCCGATGTTCGCGACCGTGTGGCCAACCCGCTCGAATATCCGTTGCTTGGCGCCGTCGCTGTCGGCATCATCGCCTTCGCCTTCAGCCGCATCATGCTTTGGCTGTCGAAGACCAACACGGTCTATGCCTTCGTCATCCTTGCCACGCTGATCGCCCTGATCGCGTTCTTCTTCGCCTTCCGCCCATCGGTCAAGCGGGGAGCAATCAGTGCTGTCCTCGGCCTGGGTGCCGTGGCGATCGTTGCGAGTGGCACTGCCGCAGGCGTCGATGGTGAACGCGACATCCACGTGCACGAGACCACCACCACCGCTGCTGTCGAGGGTCTCTGTGCCAGCCCCGAAAAGGGCGAGTTCGATGAAAAGGCAAGCCAGACCGTCGGATCCAAGTCCAGCACCTACACGATCACGTTGACCGCATCCGATGAACTCGAATTCGACGTCCCCGGGCCGGTCGAGGTCGGTGCCGTTGCGATGGCGCTCCCTCGCTCGAACCCCAACAACATCGTGTTCCGCAACAATTCTGACGAGGAACGTCGACTGACCTACGACTTCCGGGCGCTGACCGAGGACGAGATCATCGAGATCGAAGCTGCCAAGGAAGATGAATCGCATGGCGGCGAGGGTGAGAGCGACGAGGAACACAGCACCGTCGAGCGCTTCCAGCAGTGCACCACGCTCATCGAACCGGGCGGGGCTCAGCTCATGACACTGCTCATCGCGGAGCCGAGTATCTCCCCGTCCAATGACGACGAAGCCTTCCGCTTCTTTGTTCCCGGAACCGATGCTGAGCTCGAGGTGATGGTGCCATGATCGTTCGCAATGCAACGAGTGACCTTCAACCACCGACGACGAAAATGCAGGCAGTGAACTCCACAACTACGGTCAAGTCCGTGACGCCTTGTGCACGTATCGCCCGCCTCTCTGCCGTTGCCATGTTGGCTGCGATCGTTGCAGGCTGTGCGCAAGACGCACCGCAGGACACCTGGCAGCCAGCCGGCTCGAATGCCCGCCAGATCAATGATCTCGATATCTGGGTGTTCAGCATTGCGGGCATCGTCGGCGTCGCTGTGTTCTCGGTCCTCGGCTTTGCCGTCTGGAAGTACCGCGATCGCGGCCAGCCAATCCCCGAGCAAACCCACGGCAAGCCGGCCCTTGAGATCGGCCTGACGATTCTTCCTGCCTTGATTCTGATCGGCATCGCGATCCCCACGGTCGGCACGATCATGGATCTCAACAAGACCGATGACACCGAGTGCGTCATCAACGTCACCGGCCAACAGTGGTGGTGGGAAGTTGATTACCCGGTCCAAGACGGATGTGGCGGCATTGAAGAACCCATTGTCACGTCAGGCCAGATGGTCATCGAAGCCGGCTCAAATGTGCTTGTGCGTGGAACCAGCCGCGACGTCATTCACTCCTGGTGGATTCCCCGTCTCAACGGCAAGCGCGACATGGTGCCGGGCCGTATCCACACTGTACGTCTCGAGGCTGACGAACCCGGTATCTATGCCGGTCAATGCACCGAGTTCTGCGGGCTGAGCCACGCCAACATGCGCATGGAAGTCATCGCCATGGAACCCGACGACTTCGCTGCATGGAAGGCCAACCAACTCGAGGCATATGCATCGCCTGCTGTCGGCACGCTTGCGGCGGAAGGCGAAGCCACCTTCATCACGCAGTGTTCACGGTGTCACCAGGTCGACGGTCTCACCGACAGCGGTGGCGAGTTGGTCGTGGCCCGTCCCGACCAAAATGTCTGGTCTGGCGCAGCACCAAACCTCACCAATTTCATGACCCGCAACACCTTCGCCGGAGCAACCTGGAATCTGCTGAGCAACGAGTGCTGGCCTGATGTCTGGGAGGCCGATTCATCTGAGGTCGGCGCTGCCTATCTCGAAGGCGTCAGCGACAGCTGCCTCAACGAAGTCGAGCTACGTGAGTGGCTCCGCAACGCACCGGCCAAGAAGCCGATGTACACCGACCCTGAAAGCCTCGAGGAGACCGACGGTCTTCCCCGTGGCATGCCGTACCTGGCGCTGAGTGAGGATCAAATTGATCAGCTCATCGCCTACCTGCTCGAGCGCAAGTGACACGGAGCGACTGAACAATGGCCATCATCGAACGTCCAGCTGAGACAACTGACGCCCGTCCCGCGGGAACGGCGCCTGCGCCCACAGCTGCCACCAACTACGGCTACCTGCGCCGCCCCGTGGAAACCACCGGCTGGCGCTCGTGGGCCTTCACGGTCGATCACAAGAAAATCGGCATCATGTACGGCGCCGTCGCGATGTTCTTCTTCATCATCGGTGGCCTTGAAGCCGGACTCATCCGGCTGCAGCTCGCCGGTCCGGACGGCACGATCCTGTCGGCCGACAAGTACAACCAGATGTTCACGATGCACGCCACCACCATGGTGTTCCTATTCGTGATGCCGATGGCTGCGGCCTTCGCGAACTACTTCATTCCGCTTCAAATTGGAGCTCGAGACGTCGCGTTCCCTCGCCTCAACGCGCTGTCCCTCTGGGTCTTCGTCTTTGGTGGCGTCTTCCTCAACACGTCGTGGTTCCTCGGCGGCGGCGCAGACGGCGGCTGGTTCATGTACGCACCGAACAGTTCGGTGCCGTTCAGCCCGACCAACGGTGTCGACTTCTGGGCACTCGGCCTGCAGATCACTGGTATCGCCTCACTGGTCGGTGCCATCAACCTCATCGTCACTGTGCTCAACATGCGAGCACCTGGCATGTCGATGATGAAGATGCCGATCTTCACCTGGATGGCCTTCGTGGTGCAGATGCTGCTCCTGTTCGCCATCCCCGTCATCACCGTGGCGCTCTTCCTGCTGATGTTCCAGCGAAGTTACGGCGCCACGTTCTTCAGCGTCGAAGCCGGAGCTGATCCGCTGCTCTGGCAGCACCTGTTCTGGATCTTCGGTCACCCTGAGGTGTACATCCTCGTGCTGCCCAGCTTTGGCATCATCTCCGAGGTCCTCCCCGTCTTCTCGAAAAAGCCGTTGTTCGGCTACCCGTTCGTCGTGTTCTCTGGCGCCGCAATCGGCTTCGTCGGCTGGGGCGTCTGGGCGCACCACATGTTCGCCTCAGGCCTCGGCCCGGTATCGGTTGCTGTGTTCTCGGTGGCCACGATGGCCATTGCAGTGCCGACCGGCGTCAAGATCATCAACTGGACGCTCACGATGTGGGGCGGCAAGTTGAAGTTCACCACCGCCATGCTGTTTGCCGTCGGGCTCATCGTGCAGTTCACCATCGGAGGCCTCTCCGGTGTCACCCACGCGGTTGCGCCGTCTGACACCCAGCAGACCGACACGTATTACATCGTTGCCCACTTCCACTACGTCATCTTCGGTGGCGCGGTGCTCGGCCTGTTCTCCGGCTTTTACTACTGGTGGCCGAAGATCTTCGGCAAGCTCCTCAGCGAAGGCTGGGGCAAGTGGAACTTCTGGCTGATGATCGCCGGCATGAACCTCACGTTCGGGCCAATGCACATCATCGGCTTGCAGGGTCAGCCCCGCCGCATGTACGTCTGGACGGAATTCCGTGCGGGTGAAGGCTTCTTCAACCTCGCCTTCTGGAACCTCGTGGCCACGATCGGCACGTTCATCCTCGCCGTCGGCGTGCTGCTGTTCCTCGTGAACATCTGGATCACCCACCGTCCCGGTTCGAAGACCCCGCCAGCGCCTGCAGACCCGTGGGACGCACGCAGCCTCGAATGGGTCACGAGCAGCCCGCCGAAGGAATACAACTTCGCCCGCACCCCGGAGGTGTCTGAACTCGACGAGTTCTTCCACCGGAAGTACGAAGACGTGGGCGAAGGCGAAAGCCACGAGTACGTGCAGCGGATGACCGGCGAAGAAGTCATCCAGCACGAAGAAGACAACGCCGACCCGAACATCCACCTGCCGGCACCGTCCTACTGGCCGATGGTCCTTGCGTTCTCGCTGCCGATCATGGCCTACGGCGTCATCTACAACACGCTCTTGATTGTTGCTGGCGGTGCCATTGCGGTCATGGCGATGTTCGGTTGGGCCCTCGAGCCTGCTGACGCAGAACAGTCCGACTACGACCCCACCGATGATGGCGGCGAGACGAGTAAGGAATTGGCCAATGTCTGATTCGGTAATTACCGAGCCGGCGCCCGACGTCGTGGACGAACATCCTGCTCAACACGCAGGCGACGACCACGGTCACGACGACCACGCTCACGGCGGGCATCACTCCTCGCTCGGGTTGTCCAACAACAAGCTGGCCATGTGGCTGTTCCTTGGATCTGAGTGCCTCCTCTTCGGTGGACTCATCTCCACCTACATGCTGTACCGCAACCGGCACTCCGCAGAACTTGGTCCCGACCAGCTGTGGGATATCCCGTTCACTTCGGCATCGAGCTTCGTGCTGCTCACGTCATCGCTCACCATGGTGCTCGCAGTCAGTGCAGCCAACCGCAAGGATCTGCGCAACACCAAGATCTTCCTGGGCGTCACGGCGCTGCTCGGCGGCCTGTTCGTCGCCGGCCAGATCTACGAGTTCACGACCTTCTATCGGGAAGGCTTGGGATTCACCACGAGCCTCTTCTCGTCGAGCTTCTTCACGCTCACCGGCTTTCACGGCGTGCACGTGTCGATCGGGATCATCATGCTGGTCGCCACGATTGGCATGATTCAGAAAGAAAAAATCTCTGGCGACAAGGCCGAGGCGGTCGAAATGGTCGGCCTCTACTGGCACTTCGTCGACATCGTTTGGATCATCATCTTCACCCTCGTCTACTTGATTCCGGCCTGATCACATGACTGACACACTCGAGACCACCACCGCTCACGACGACAAGCACGACAATCACCACGGTCCAACGGACAAGCAGTTCATTGCGATCTTCTTTTTCCTTGCGGCGATTACTGCGGTGGAAGTGCTTGTCAGCTACGTCGACATCGGGCCTGCGTTCCTTCCTGTGCTGCTGGGTTTGATGATCGTGAAGTTCTTCACCGTCGTCTGGTACTTCATGCACATCAAGTTCGACCACCAGTTATTCGGGCGGTTGTTCTACATCGGCCTCGGCCTGGCCGTCGCCGTCTACGTTGCCATGCTGTCAACGTTCCAGTTCTTTGCCGGGTAGTGGTGACCGAGGGCATGGTCCCTCAACTGGGCACGTTGCCGGCTGTCTCGTAGGCTGATCAACATGCTTGCGCAGGCTGCTGATACGGCGATTTCGGCTGATCCTTGGCGCTTCCAATGGCACCCCGAAGTGTGGGTCCTCGTGGGGTTCCTCACCGCAGCGTTCGTCTACATGATCAAGGTCATTGGGCCCAACGCCGTGCCACCCGGCCAGCAGGCCGTGTCACGCAAGAACACCTACGCCTTCGTTGGAGCAATGGCGCTGTTGTGGGTTGCGAGCGACTGGCCACTGCACGACATTTCCGAGGAGTACCTGTACTCGGCGCACATGCTGCAGCACATGATGCTCAGCTACTTTCTGCCTCCGTTGGCGCTCCTCGCCACGCCGGAATGGCTTTTGCGTGTGCTCATCGGCGACGGCGGAACGTACCGAGCGGTGCGTTTCCTTTCCAAGCCAGTCATCGCAGGTGTGTTGTTCAACCTGGTGGCGATGGTCACCCATGTTCCGCTCGTCGTCAATGCCTCGCTCGACAATGGGCCGCTGCACTACTCACTGCACTTCATTGTCGTGCTCTTCTCGCTGTTGATGTGGATGCCCGTCGTCGGTCCGTTCAAGGAATTCCACATGGGCCCACTCGGCAAGTGCATCTACCTCTTTCTCCTCTCGGTCGTACCGACCTTGCCCGCAGCGTGGCTCACCTTTGCCGAAGGCGCCGTGTACAAGCCGTACGACATCCCGGTTCGGGTCTTCGGCTGGAGCGTCACGGTCGACCAGCAGTTGGCCGGTGCCATCATGAAGATCGGTGGCGGCGTCTTCCTGTGGACACTCGTCATCTACATCTTCTTCAAGCGCTTCGCGAATGGGTACGGCGACAAGCAGGACTACCGCCGACCGGTGGAACCAGACGACGAGCCGTTGACCACGGCCGACGTCGATCGCGAGTTCGCGTCCAGCGCACCTCCGCACGACGTTGGCTGAGATGCACGGACCTCGACTACGTCGTCACGGGATTGACATCGTGTTCGTCGCGCCGGCGTGAGAAACTGTTACCCGTAGGGCAGAAGTAGTCGAACAGACGCGTCGACAGCTCATGAAGGGGGCCGCAGGGGTCGGCAGTGTCGCTTCTTGGCGCGCCGCTTCGGCCCTGAGTGACTTCAGCATGGAGAGTCCCGCCATCGCCACCAGTCCACTGGGATCCCGGCGATTTCGTGCGCGGCGTCCAGTCGACGGACCGCAGCATGGCGTTCACGTTCGACGATGGCCCCTCGCCAAGCAACACGTACTCCGTGCTCCGGGCTCTCGCTCTGTACAACGTGAAGGCCACGTTCTTTCTGGTCGGTGTGAACGTGAGGGCGTACCCTCAGATTGCGCGAGACATCGTCAGCGAAGGCCACGAACTCGGCAACCACAGCAGTTACCACACGCCATATCGGTCCTCTTCGCTGGCGAGTCAGATACCTGGCAACAACGACATCATTCAAAGCGAGACGGGCGTTCGCCCTGTGGCCAAACGGGCACCAGGTTTGACGAAGGGGTCGTTGATCCTGTCGGTGTGCCGATCTCAGGGCATGTACGAAGTGCACACGCGCATGTCGACGTCGGACTACGTCTCGCCGCGGTGGTCCGCGTGGCGCCTGGCGACCCACTTCTCCTCAAACTTGGTGTCTGGCGCGAATCCGATCTACCACGACGGAGGTGGTCGGCGGCCGACGCGCGACGCCGTCGCGTCGATGGTGAATATCGCTGCTTCCCGCGGGTACCGGTGCGAGACGGTCACCGACCTGGCTAATTCAGGTGTTCCACTCCCCGGGCGATCGGACTACGGGTTCTTGCAATTGCCATCCGAGGACGGCGCCGACGATGGGCTTTTTGCCGAGCCCCTCACTGGTGATTGTTGTCGGTTCGACGTTCGTGGCGGATTGCTCGAACGTTTGGAAGAACCAGGCGTGTCTGCCGCCGAACGCAGCCGCATTGTCGAGCAGTTGGCGATGCTCAACGACCATGCTCGCAAACACGCCGATTGAACATCTGAGACGGAGCAGGTAACTCGTCTCCATCTTGTGGTGTCAACGCCGCGCCGAATCGGCAGCGACCGGGTGAACTGTGGGCGATATCGTCAGATGCCGTGATCGACCAACGACTGCTGCGCACGGATCTCGACGGCGTGAAGGCCGCGCTCTTGCGTCGCAACCGTCCGGCAGTCATTGACGATGTCGCGCATGCAGCGCGGCTCGACGCCCGTCTGCGCGATATTCAAGCCGAACGCGACGACATCCGTGCTCGCGTCAACAGCATCTCCAAAGAGGTCGGCCAACTCCATCGCAACGGCAAGTCCGACGAGGCGCAAGCGCTGCAGGCCGAGAGCAAGGATCTTGGAGGCACCGAGAGCGTTCTCGCCGGTGAATACGAAGAAGTGTCAGCGGCGCTTCGCGACAGGCTGCTCGGCATCCCCAATCTTCCGCATGCGGCCGCACCCGATGGTGTGAGCGAGGATGACAATCCGGTGGTGACCGGCCCGATCGCGCATCACTCCACCTACCCCGAATGGCAGCGGGTACCGCACTGGGAAACCGCTGTCGAGCTTGGCATCCTCGACAACGAACGGGCAGCAAAGATCTCGGGGTCGATGTTCACGATGCAGCGCGGCGCCGGCGCAACGCTCGCCCGTGCGCTCTGCCAGTTCGGGCTCGACCAAAATGCTGACGCCCATGAAGAGGTGCGACCACCTTCGCTGGTCAGCACTGCCACCCTGACCGCGACCGGGCAATTGCCAAAGTTTGCCGACGACGCCTACGCGATCGAGCGCGACGACCTCTGGGCCAGCCCCACCGCCGAGGCACCACTGACCTCGATCTACGCCAACGAAGTCCTCGACGACACCGAGCTGCCAATCCGGCTGATGGCGCACAGCTCGTCGTATCGGCGCGAAGCGGGCTCCGCGGGCCGCGACACGCGGGGCATGCTGCGGAGCCACGAATTCGACAAGGTCGAGATGATGGCGTACGCCGCGCCCGAGCAGGCGCCTGGCCTGCTCGACGATATGGTGCAGCGCTCCGAGCGAGTCATTGCGGCACTGCAGCTCCCCTACCGAGTCATCGAAATTTGCACTGGCGACATGGGGCAAAGCCACCACCGGTCCTTCGATGTCGAGGTGTACGCGCCGGGTGCCGATGCGTGGCTCGAGGTGTCGTCGGTCAGTTGGCTCGGCGACTACCAAGCGCGTCGCGCCAACATCCGGTTCCGTCGCCATGACGAGAACGGCAAGCTGATCAAGGGCAGTGAGTTCGCGCACACGCTCAACGGTTCTGCCCTTGCCGTCCCGCGGGTCTGGGCGGCGATCATCGAGAACTATCGCAACGAAGACGGCAGCGTCACCGTTCCCGACGTTCTCCACCCCTACATGCGCGGCATCACTCGCATTACGGTGGACTGACCCCATCGCAGCATTGCGTGAACTCCTCCGTGCTCGGAGCGTTCGTTGATGCGAAGCTGAAGGGATGAGTGATGCGCTACGCGACCGGAGAGTTCAATACGAGACGGCCGGGCTCGACATCGATGACCTCAGTGCCGACCCGGCCGTGCAATGGCAGCGATGGCACGACGAAGCACTCGAGGCAGACGTCGCCGAACCCAACGCAATGACACTCTCAACGATCGGCCTTGACGACGCGCCGGATGCTCGCATCGTTCTGGTTCGCGGCCTCGACGCACGTGGACTCGCGTTCTACACGAACTACGACAGTGTGAAGAGCCAGCAGCTCAGTCGTCAGCCGGTCGCCGCAGCGACGTTCAGCTGGCTCGACCTCCATCGACAGGTCCGGACCCGTGGCACCGTCGAGCAAATGTCACCCGACGAAAGCGATGCCTACTTTGCGACCCGGCCGCGCGCCTCGCAGCTCGGCGCCTGGTCATCGCCGCAGAGTGCAACGATTCCCAATCGCGGGACGCTCGATGCCCGAATCTTGGCAACTGAGGCCCGCTTCGCCGACGTCGACAAGGTGCCCCGGCCGGACAACTGGGGCGGCTGGCGACTGCTGCCGACCGAATGGGAATTCTGGCAGGGCCGGCCTAGCCGACTCCATGACCGATTGCGCTACAGCACGGATCGACCGCAATCGAGCGACGGCGCCGTCGAGGGAGCGTGGACGATCGACCGCCTCGCCCCCTGATGTCGACGAGCCAAACACGAAACAGGACGAACGCAAGGTTGAAGCGACAATGGCAACAAGGAAGGCTGTGCACATGAGCGGAAGCAAAGTCCTGGTGGTTGACGACGAACCCACCGTGCGCGAAGTGGTGGTC
>ERZ891134.171-NODE-171-length-58221-cov-10.443713_pt1 | contig 58221 bp, 53 predicted proteins | sample MGYA00520888_ERZ891134 | MGnify/ENA primary metagenome ERZ891134 (study PRJEB32303, sample SAMEA104408692) | aquatic metagenome | biome: Brackish water; feature: Coastal; material: water | place: Baltic Sea | collected 2014-10-23 | depth 10 m ... | reverse complement strand
ATGCACCTTCAATTTCTCTTTTAATTAAGTACTTGTTCATCTTTATTGATTTATGGTTAATAATACTCAAAAATAAAAAAAAAAGTGTAACTATTAATCTTTTAAATTTTTCTCATAGAAATCTATTACGAGTTTCTCTTCATCTTCAGAAGGCCATTTAAGTTCATCATAATTATGTTTAGTATTTAAACTTCTATGATGCCAAGATAAAAAATCCTCACCAAAAGTGTAACCCTCTGAATAAGTAATGTTATAAGGTCCTACAACTATATCATTTCCATCTTCATCTACTGACCCAAATTCATTCCATTCATAAGTTTTCGTTTTCTCATTGTATGATTTATAAGTATGCATACAAAGGATATTTCCATTATCAAGTTCAAAGAAACAGAAATACATATTGTCATTGACTACACCTATTTCGTTGGGCATAGATTCAAGTGCAGTTCCATAATCATGATACCTGATTATCTTCATACCTACAATGTATAAAAAACACCCCTTAATTAAAAGTGACGAAAATTTCCAAAAGTGACGAAGTTGTGACGAAAATTTTTAAGGTCGTCACCAGTTAACTAATTGATTATTAATATATTACTTTAAAAAGTGACGAAATGACGAAAAAGAAGGGGGTCGTATATAAGAAAAAAAATAAAATAAAAAATTATATAGAGAGAATAGTAGAGAGAAAGTCGTCACTCGTCACCAAATTAAAAAGTATTGTTCTTTTATAAAATTCAAAAAAAAATTTAGATTTAAATGATAAATTCATGAGTAGTATTAAAAATTTAATATTACTTCATAACTTATTGTATATCAATGTATTAGTTTAATATAGTGTGAATAATTTTAGACTAAATGAAATTGGGTCAAGACATGAGTATAACTCATTGGTTTATAATTAATTACGACAAAATAACTCACTCAATATTTTTTATATAATAAATGATTGAATAAACCATTCTAAGGGTTTTAGAACTTTTGTATTATATACCATTTACCAGACACATCCCCCAAAAAGAAAACTGATTTTTAATTTGACCCCGGGGGTGTAATCTCTAATTTGATTCCAGAATTTTTTGGGAAATTAACTGTCTATTAACTGGCAGTAATGAGCCAGTTTTGATGTTTTTGGGTATATTTGAGTGTCTAAACACAATGTATAAGAAAAAACCCCTCATTAGCTGAAGGGTTTATTTTAAACGTGTAATGTAACGGTTAACTTGGGTGGAAGAGCGGTCTCGAACCGCCGACCTCCTGAACCACAATCAGGCGCTCTAACCAACTGAGCTACAACCACCATTTAGGTGGCAAAAATAGACATTTTGAAAATTATATTAAAGGATTTTTAAAAAAATTATAAGAGATCGAATATATTGTTAATGGCAATATTTTTTCTAGATTGAAATGCTTCCGCATACTCTCTATCAATTAATCTTCCATAGTTTTTCGCCCTGTATTTGATACTTTCTATAAAATTATCAGAATTAATTTTAGTAGACTTAGTAGATGAATCTTTGAGTACTTGACTTTTAAAAGCAAGAATAGCATCTTTTTTTATTTCAATAAAGTCAGATATATCTACTATTAGATCAGGATCAAAATCATTCCACTGTTGATAATTTAAATTTATTCTAGGTCTCCAGGGTGACTGATTTTCTCCCTCATAAGCAGTATCCAGCTTAGTTAAACCACTTAAAAAGGCTGATTCATAAATTAAATCAGAAGCCTTACCATGATCAGAATGACGGTCAAATTGAGTTGGTGATAATATTATATCTGGCTGATAGAGTCTTATCATTTTAATAACTTCAATTTGATTCTCCTTATTATTAAAAATAAACCCATCTTCAAAATCTAAATTTATTCGAAATTTTGAGCCTAGTATTGAAGAAGCTTCAGCTGCTTCACTTTCTCTTAGTTCTACAGAACCATTTGTACCAAGTTCTCCTCTAGTTAGGTCTATAATCCCAACAGTTTTACCCATAGATGTTGATTTAGCTATTGTGCCACCACAACCCATTTCTACATCATCAGGATGGGCTCCAAATGCTAAGATATCAACTTTCATTTTATTGATTTTTTTATTGCTTGGTCTAGATCTTCATAAAGATCTTCATAAGATTCAATTCCTACAGATAATCTAATAAGCTTATCCCCTATTCCCTGAATATCTCTTTCTTCTTGAGTCATTAACCCATGGGAAGTTTTCATTGGAAAGTTTACTGTAGTTTCAACTCCTGCAAGACTCATTCCAGGCTTAATTATTTTCAATGATTTAAGAAAATCATACACATCTACATTCTTGTTTAAATCAAAAGACATCATTGCACCAAAGTCATTCATTTGAGATTTAGCTAGCTCATGTGATGGATGTGATTTTAGTCCTGGATAATAAACTCTAGAAATATTAGTATTTTCATCTAACATCTTAGCTAAAATTTTTGCATTATTAGTCTGCTCTTTCACTCTAATAAGTAAAGTTTTCATACTCCTCTCTAATAACCAAACTGTATAATCGCTTAAATTTCCACCAAAATTTTTAGCTGAATTAAGTATTTTTTCAATTCTAGATTCAGAACTTATTACAGCTCCTGCAGATATATCACTATGTCCACCAAGATATTTTGTGGCACTATGAATAACAATGTCTATTCCATGATCAATTGGGTTTTGATTAACGGGACTAGCGAAAGTGTTGTCAATCATTGTCCAAATTCCTTTTTCTTTAGCAATAGATGAAACTGACTTTAAGTCAACAATTTTTAGCAATGGATTGCTTGGAGTTTCAACATAAATCCCTACGGTGTTGTCTTTTATTTCATCTGAAAAACTTAATGGATCAAGACTTTTTGTAAAAGAGTAATCTATTCCAAACTTATCAAATTCTGTCTGTACAAAATTTCTTGTGCCTCCATAAAGATCATTTTGAAAAATTATATGATCACCTGTCTTTACATTTGCCATTATAGAAGTACTAATAGCAGCCATTCCTGATGTAAATATTAAGGCTTTTTCACCATTTTCAAGTGAAGCTATTTTTTTTGATAAGAACTCCTGATTAGGAGTATTAAAATATCTGGGATAAGGTTTGCTTTCTGAATCACCACCAAACCAAGGATAAGTAGTAGACATAAACAATGGAGAAACAATTCCTTGATACATTGTATCTTTTATTTCACCCTCATGAACACATCTAGTTGAAAACTTTTTTTTAGTCACCATTTGTAATCCAAGATACAATTTCTTCAGAATCTGGTCTAGTCCTTGGTGCAATAATTTTCTCAATTTTACCATCTTTATTAATCAGGTATTTTTGGAAGTTCCAGGTGACTTTAGAATCTTTGAAATCATTTTTAGATTTTTGAGTAAGAAACTGGTAGATAGGATGTTTTTTAGATCCTTTAACAACTACTTTACTCATCATAGGAAATGTTACTCCATAATTTTCTTCACAGAAGTCCTTAATTTGCTCATTTGAGCCTGGCTCTTGCCATAGGAAATCGTTGGATGGAAAACCAATAATTACAAAATTAAAATCTTTGTACTGTGAGTAAAGTTTTTGAAGAGATTCATATTGATATGTTAGGCCACATTTAGAGGCTGTATTAACAATCATAACTTTTTTTCCTTTGAGCTCAGAAAAATCGAAGATATTTCCTGAAATATCAGCAACTTTAAACTGGTGAATAGAATCATCAGTTGAGACTTGTGAACTAACAGTTAGACTCATAATTAATAGTATTGAAGTTAATAATTGTTTTACCATAATGATGCAAATATAACTTTATATAAAAAGTAGGATTCACAAAGAACTGTTAAATAGAATTAACTATTCCTAAAAGTTGATCAAATTTTGTCGACGCACCTCCAACTAAAACACCGTCAACATTAGCAGAGGACAAAATTTCTCTAGAGTTAGATGGATTAACACTACCCCCATAAAGTATTGGAATATTTTCAAGAGAACATTCAGTAAGTGTGTTTTTTACTTTAGTATGAATTTCTTCAATATGATCAATAGATGCAGTTTCTCCAGTTCCAATTGCCCATGTAGGTTCATATGCAAGAATTAGTTTTAAATTGTCATTATTCTTAAGGTTATTTTTTATTAATTCAAATGGAACTTGCTCATAACTATCAAAACAGAATATAACATCTAGTTCAGAATTTAAAACAGTTTCTAACTTCTTGTTTACTTGATCGTCTGATTCATTAAATTTTGATCTTCTTTCTGAATGACCAAGAATTGTCTTAGTGATGCCTATTTCTTTTAATTGATCTAAACAAACTCCACCAGTGTATGATCCTAGATTTTCATAGTCAAAGTTTTGACTAATAACATTTACGTCTGATTCCTCTAAAATCTTGACAATATGATCTACATATAAACTAGTAGGTGCAACTTCAATGTTTAAATACTCTTTTTTTGATATTGATTTTATCTTATTAGCTAAATCTATTGAGTCTTGTTTATTTAAACTCATTTTCCAATTTCCTACAATGTGTAACTTTTTCATATTATTCTTTTAATAAAATTTGAGCAAAAACTGAATAATTTAAAATATCTTGAAAATTTGCATCAATTCCCTCACTTACATTTGTCTTTCCATCATTTTTTAAAATACTCTTCATTCTGTAAATTTTCTGAATTATTAAATCTGTTAGACTAATTACCTCCATTTCCCTCCAAGCTTCACCGTAATCATGATTCTTATCTAACATTAATTCAAACGTTTCATTAACGCTTTTATCATAAAGATCAATTATTTGGTTAGAATCTAGATCTGGCTCATCTACAACTCCTTTTTCTAACTGAATTAAACCCATGATAGAATAATTAATAATACCATAAAACTCAGCTGTTTGACCTTCTGCAATCTTATTATTTATATTATTTTGAAGATTCCTAATTCTTTGAGCTTTAATATTAATTTGGTCAACCAAAGAAATAATTCTTAATACCCTCCATGAAGAACCATAATCAGAGTTTTTATCAATAAAAATTTTTCTTGATTTACTTATTATTTTATGATATTGTGACTTTGTATCTTCCATATGAGATTTTAGCATAAATTTGGAAAAGAAGACTAAAAGTATGACTTTAAATTGTAATGGAAAAATATTAGATTTCTCTACAAAAAAAATTATGGGAATTGTTAATATTTCAAAGGATTCTTTTTTTGATGGAGGCCAATATGATACTATTGACAAAGTAAATAATCAAGTTTCAAAACTTATCTCAAATGGTGCCGATATAATAGACTTAGGTGCTGCAAGTTCAAAACCTGGATCTAAGTTGATAAAACCTGAAGAAGAATATGATTTGATTCACAATTACATTAATGAACTAACTTCAAATTTCAGTGAAGTATTATTTTCAATTGACACATATAATTCTTCTATTGCAGATTTCGCATTATCTAAGGGATTTTCTTTAGTAAATGATATTAGCTCTGGCAAATATGATAAAAACATATTTCAAGTAATCAAAAAATATAATGCAGGATATATAATGATGCACATGAAAGGAGATCCAATCAATATGCAAGAAAATACAAACTATGATAATGTAGTTGATTCTATAGTTTCATTTTTTAAACTAAAAATAAAAGAACTCGAAAAACTAGGTTTTTCTAATATTATTATAGATCCAGGATTTGGATTTGGAAAAAGTATTGATGATAATTATGAAATTTTAAAAAATTTAAAAGTTTTAAAATCACTTGAAAGACCAATTATGGCTGGATTATCTAGAAAATCTATGATCTATAAAGTTTTGAATAACTCCCCAAAAGAAGCTCTTAATGGAACGACAGTTCTTAACACATTAGCACTAGATAAAGGCGCAAGCATAATAAGAGTTCATGATGTAAAAGAAGCTATGGAATGCAAAAAGATTTTAGAAAAACTAGACTAATTCACTTTCAATAAATTGTTCCTCATATAACTTTTTAAACTTTCCATTTGGAATATTCAATAATTCTTTATGATTTCCATATTCCAAAATTTTGCCATTTTCCATATAAATTATTTTATCTGCACTTTCTACTGTGGATAATCTATGAGCTATTATGATTGAAGTTTTACCCTTAGTTATTTTTTTTGTTGCATTTTTAATTAAGTCTTCCGAATATGAATCAATAGAAGATGTAGCCTCATCTAATATCAAAATATCAGGATTATTTACTAAAACTCTTAAAAAAGCAATTAATTGTTTTTGACCAGCCGAAAGGGTACTACCCCTCTCACTAACATTAAAGTCATATCCACCTGGAAGAGACATAATAAAATCATGAATGTCAAGATCTTTAGCAGATTTCTCTACATCTTTAATTGATATTTTATTATTAAACAATGTAATGTTGTTATAAATGGTATCAGCAAATAAGAAAACATCTTGAAGTATTACACCTATTTTCTCTCTAAGATTTTCTAGCTTAAATTCATTAATATTCTTTCCATCAATAAGAATGCTTCCCAAATCAATTTCATAGAACTTTGTTATGAGATTAGTAATTGTTGTCTTACCACTTCCTGTTGGGCCTACAATTGCGGTTGTTTCACCAGGGTTAATAGTAAATGATATATCATCTATTACAAGTTGATTTTCAACATAAGAGAAGCTAACATTCTTAAATTCAATTAAACCATCAAATGAAGCTTGTTTAATATCACCATTATCATTTATTTCTAAATCATCTTCAAGAATTTTAAATATTCTTTCTGTTGACACCATTCCCATTTGTAGGGTGTTAAACCTATCAGCAATTTGCCTAAGAGGACGAAATAAAAGCCCTGACATTGAAATAAATAGAAATAATGTACCTAAGGAAATACTTTCTCCATTCAAATTATTAAAACCTCCCCACCAAACTAATAAACCAATACATATTGAAGTAGATATCTCAGCAATAGGAAAGAAAATTGAATTAATCCAAACTGTTCTAAGCCATGCATCTCTATGTTTAATGTTTATATCATTAAAATTTTTAATTTCTAAATGCTCTCTATTAAAGATTTGAACAATTTTAACCCCACTGATTCTTTCTTGGACGAATGAGTTTAAATTTGCAACTTCCTTTCTAACACTTTCAAAAGCAACTTTCATAGATTTTTGAAATATTCTAGTTGCGTAAATAAGAATTGGAAAAATTGAAATTACCACAATAGTAAGCTCAAGGTTTATAATTGTCATAACAGTTAAAACTGTTACCATCTTTAAGACATCAGCAATAATCATAAATAATCCTTGTGAAAAAATACTTGCAATCGTTTCAATATCATTAACAGTTCTTGTAACTAATCTTCCAACAGCATTTTTGTCAAAAAAAGACATTTTAAATCTTAAAATTTTATTAAACACTTTTACTCTTAAATTTTTAATCACCTTCTGACCAAGCCAGTTAGCATAATATGTAAATAAAAACATGAATAAAACTTCAAGAAAAAGCACTGCAATCATTATTAAAATTATTGATTGCACCCCATCATAGTTTTTTAGAAGTAAGTAATCGTCAACAACTACTTTCAATAAGTAAGGTGTTAGGGTAGAAAGAAGAGAAATTAAAATAGCAGAAGTTAAAACTCCATAAAAAGTAATATTATATGGCTTTACAAATACTAAAAGTTTTGTAAATAGTTTTACATCAAAGATTTTACCTTTTATTTTTTCCAAGTCTTTATAAATTTTTGAGGGTAAGTTACATTAGTTAAGAACAATCCGGATGAAGGTACAGATAAACCTGCTTCACTCCTATCTCTAGAATCTAATATTTTTTGAAAATCAGTATCAGAAATTTTTAAACTTCCTATCTCTATCATAGTTCCCACTATTGATCTAACCATGTTTCTTAGAAATCTATTTGCTGTGATTTTAAATTTAATACCGTCATCTAAAAAATCCCATTTTGCATAGGAGATATCACAATTATAAGTCTTTACATCTGTATTAGATTTAGAAAAGCATTTAAAATCAAGATGATTTATAAGTCTGATGCAACTTTTATTCATTTTTTTGATATCTAAATCATGTTTAAGATAATATGAAAACCTATAATTAAATGGATTTTTTTTTAAATTAATAAAATATTCATAAGTTCTTGATGAAGCGTCAAATCTAGCATGAGAATCATCAGTGACTAAAGATATGGATTCAATAGCTATATCCTTAGGGAGCATCTTGTTCATTGATTTACAAAACTGACCTTGTTCAAAATCTATATCAATATCAAAATGTGCAAACATTTGTCTTGCATGAACACCAGTATCTGTTCTTCCAGCTAAAGTTAAACTACAAATTACACGTAGGTACTTATTCATATTCGTTTCAATAGTTTCCTGGACAGTCAATAAATTAGGCTGTTTCTGTAATCCATGATAATTTGATCCATCATAAGAAAATTCAATGAAATACCTTGGCATAATGAGTTAAATTAGATATTTGCTGAAATTAAAAATAAATTCTTAAATTTGAGTTAATATTTCTTCCAAGAAGTACTTTTCTATTAACATTTCAAATCAAAACTTACTATACACATGTACGATATTAAAATGCTTAAGGCTAAAAAAATAGCTGAGCTTATTGAAATTGCAGAACAAATTGGAATTAAAAATCTAAAAGGTCAAAAAAAACAAGATATAATTGACACTATAGTTGGAAAGTCAGTCTCAAAAAAACCAACAGAAGTCAAATCAGAATCTGATAAAAAACCAATTCATGCTAAATCAGAACCAGACAATAAACCAATTCATGCTAAATCAGAACTAGACAAATCCAATAAACCTAATAGAAACGACAGAAATCTAAGGAATAGTGGAAATAAAAATCATCACAATAAAAATTTCTCTAATAGAAAAGATGATAATTTTAATATAGACAATAGAAGGAAGTATAAAGAACCTGACTTTGAATTTGATGGAATTATTGAATCTGAAGGTGTTCTTGATATAATGCAAGATGGTTATGGATTTCTAAGATCTTCAGACTACCATTATCTTTCTTCCCCTGATGATGTATATGTATCTTTGTCTCAAATTAAACTTTTTGGATTAAAAACAGGTGATACGGTTCACGGAACAGTTAGACCTCCAAAAGATGGAGAAAAATATTTCCCTTTAATCAAAGTAAATAAAATAAACGGCTTAGACCCTGAAATTGTAAGAGATAGAGTCTCTTTTGAACACTTGACTCCACTTTTTCCTGAAGAAAAATTTAATTTAGCATCAAAAGAAAGTACTATTTCAACTAGAATAATTGATCTTTTTTCTCCCATAGGTAAAGGTCAAAGAGGTATGATCGTATCTCAACCAAAAACTGGAAAAACCATGCTACTTAAAGATGTTGCAAATGCAATTGCAGCAAATCATCCTGAAGTTTTTCAAATAATTTTATTAATTGATGAAAGACCTGAAGAAGTTACTGATATGCAAAGAAATGTAAGAGGAGAGGTTGTAGCATCTACTTTTGATGAACCAGCTGATAGACATGTAAAAGTTGCAAATATCGTTTTAGAAAAAGCTAAAAGATTAGTAGAATGTGGTCATGATGTAGTTATTCTTCTTGATTCAATTACAAGATTAGCTAGAGCATACAATACAGTTCAACCTGCTTCTGGAAAAATATTAAGTGGTGGTGTGGATGCTAATGCTCTTCACAAACCTAAACGATTCTTTGGAGCTGCTAGGAATATTGAAAATGGTGGTTCACTTTCAATTATTTCAACTGCTCTAACTGATACTGGATCAAAAATGGATGAAGTTATTTTTGAAGAATTTAAAGGTACTGGTAATATGGAGCTTCAATTAGATAGAAGAATTTCAAATAGAAGAATTTTCCCTGCAATTGATCTTGTCTCTTCAAGTACAAGAAGAGATGATTTACTTTTAGATGAGAATACTATTCAAAGAATGTGGATAATGAGAAAGTATTTAGCAGATATGAATCCAGTCGAGGCAATGGAATTTATCAACGATAGGTTTAGAAAAACTAAAACTAATGAAGAGTTCTTGATATCAATGAACACTTAATTATTTTAATTTACTAAGTTTTGACTTTAGATTTGATGCTTTATTTTTATGAATAATGTTTTTCTTAGCTAACTTATCAATCAATGAAACTACTCCAGGAAAAAGCTTAGTAGCTTCTTTCTTAGTTTTAGCTTCTTTTAATTTCTTAATAGCATTCCTAGTAGTCTTGTGCTGAAGCTTATTCAAAGACTTCTTAGTTTCGTTAGAACGAATTCTTTTTAAAGCAGATTTATGATTTGCCATAATTTTTATTTAGTAGCCCGTAGGGGAATCGAACCCCTCTTTCCAGGATGAAAACCTGAGGTCCTAACCGATAGACGAACGGGCCATCAGGGTGCAAATTTAATTTAAATTTTAATATTTTAATAAGATTTTGAAAATATTACTTTATAACGTGCAGGTTTACCAGAATAAACACATTTAACACCCTCAGGATCAACACCTTCAGGGATACATCTAATTGTAGCTTTTGTTTCAATTTTAATAGCTTCTTCAGTCTCTTTTGATCCATCCCACCCCGCTATTACAAAACCTCTTTGATTTGATATCAAATCTTTGAACTCATCATATGAATTTACTTCATGAGTATTTTTCTTTAATCTCTTTTTTGATTCTGAGATCATTTCTGATTGAACTGAACTTACTGAAGAACTTACAAGCTCTAAAATATTTTCATAGGCTGTAGGTTCTTTTTTAAGATTATGCCTGTAAAAGACTTCAAATTGATTATTCTCAATTTCTTTTTCTCCTATAACTACTCGCATAGGAATTCCTTTAACTTCAGAATCATTGAGTTTAAAACCAAGACTCATGTTTTCTCTATCATCTATTTTAACTCTAATTCCATTACTTTTTAATGAATTAAATAGTTCATCTGTTTTTTCTTGTATTCTTGTAGAATCATCTTTAGACTTAATCAAAGGAATAATAATGATCTGAATAGGAGCTAATAAAGGAGGAAGAACTAATCCTATATCATCACTATGTGACATTATTAAAGCACCCATAAGTCTAGTTGAAACTCCCCATGAAGTTGCCCATACATATTCTAATTTACCTGATTTATCTGCATACTTAACATCGAATGCTTTGGCAAAATTTTGACCTAAAAAGTGTGATGTTCCAGCTTGAAGAGCCTTCCCATCTTGCATTAGTGCTTCAATACATAAAGTTTCTTCAGCGCCCGCAAATCTTTCAGATTCAGATTTATATCCTTTAACTACCGGCATTGCCATAAATTTTTCAGCAAAGTCGGAATATATATCATTAATTAACTTAGTCTCATTAATAGCTTCTTCTTTTGTTGCATGAGCAGTATGACCTTCTTGCCAAAGAAATTCAGATGTCCTAAGAAACAGTCTTGTTCTCATTTCCCATCTAACAACATTAGCCCATTGATTAATAAGAATGGGTAGGTCTCTGTAAGATTGAATCCAATTCTTATAAGTACTCCATATAATGGCTTCACTTGTTGGTCTTACAATCAACTCCTCCTCAAGTTTTGAGTCAGGATCAACAATTAATTTCCCTTTTTTTTCAGGATCATTTTTCAATCTGTAATGAGTAACAACTGCACACTCTTTTGCAAAGCCTTCTGCATTTTTTTCTTCTGCTTCAAATAAAGATTTGGGAACAAATAAAGGGAAATAAGCATTTTCATGACCTGTCTCCTTGAACATCTTGTCTAACTGAGATTTCATTAATTCCCAAATTGAAAAACCATACGGCTTTATAACCATACAACCTCTAACAGCTGAAGACTCAGCTAAGCCGGCTTCTGAAACAATATCATTGTACCATTTTGAGTAATCTTCGTTTCTAGGAGTAATTTTTTTTCCCATTTAATAAATCTTATTTTGAATTATTATAAATAATGGCATAATTATTGCACATAAATATGTGTAGTAAAAGTAATATTTTATAATTAACTTTTATTATCTAAATTTAAAGATGAGAAGTATACATAGTTTTTTATCAATTCTATTAGTTACAATTTTTGTTCAGAGTTGTACTACATATCAATTATCATCTTATTATGATAATTCTGATGGAATTTATGCATCTAATTTAGATTCTTCAAGTTATCAAAAAATTTTTGATGATATTGTATTTAATATTCCCGAAGAAAATTTAGCAAATTCTAGTCCAAACCTTCCTTGGGGAGATAATCCCAATTCTACCGAGGTGGTTTTTAATTTATTTCCAAGCTATAACATCAATACATTTTATCAAAACTATTACAGTCCATTCAATAGTTTTAGGTTAAATCCTTATTTCAATAACTATTACATGCATGGATTCAATAACAGATATTATTCACCCTTTGGATACTTCTTTAATCCATATAATTCTATAGAAAACCAATACTGGTATTATTTTAGATTCTCAAGATATTACCCATATTATAATTACAGAGGGCTAGAAAATTTTGAATCAGATTATTATTTAGAGAGAAATTCAATCACTTCATATTCAAAAGTAAATTCAAGAAGAGGAGAAAAAAAGTATTCGGTTAATGAAAATGATAGAAATAAATCTTCAAGAATCTCAAACATCTCCAGTAGAGGTTCAAAAATAATTCTATCCAATTCTAATTTTGAAAAAATTGAGAATGATAGAGTTATCAATAATCCAAAAATTAATGAAATTAGAACTTATCAATCTGACAGAACATTCACAAGAAATAGTAATATAAGTAGAGAATCAGGGAGAGTTTCAAATATGGTTCCAAATTTAAATTCAATAAAAAAGGAGCAAATTAAAAACACATACATAGAAGCAAGATCATTTAAAAATCCTATAAGATCAGTTGATTATAATAGTCCAGCCTCTAGAAATTATAGTTCTAATTCAAATAATCAAAGATCAAATATTTCAAATAACAGAAGTAATGTAAGATCTTCAGGATCCTCAATTTCTAGATCGAGTTCTGGAGGAACTTCAAGAAGTAGCAGTAGTTCAAGAGGAACTAGCTCAAGGGGCTCAGGAAAGATTAATTAAATGAATAAAAAAATCTTTCTAATATTTATTCTTTTACATTCTTACCAATTTTTATTAGGTCAAAGTATTGATGATGCATTTAGATTAAACTCTTTTTTTCATAATGGAAGTGCAAGGTTTAATTCTATGGGAGGAGCTTTTGGTTCTTTAGGTGGTGATCTATCTGCTATTTCAATTAATCCCTCTGGATCATCAGTGTTTCTAGATTCTGAAATTGGATTCAATATTGATTTCTCAAATATGTCAGTAACTAATGAATTTAATAATAACATATCAGAATCAAAATCAGATTTCTTTTCTGTAAATAATGTTGGTGCAGTTTTAGTATTCGGAAATAATAAATCTAAAATATCTCTAGGATATAATATGCACAGCTTAAACAACTATGATAATAATTTTTCTTTTAATTCAAATACGAATTTGGGTCTTGATAATTATTTTCTTTTTTATGCTCAAGGAATTCCATATGAAGATCTTATAGTTTATGATAATGAGACAATAAAGAGTGTTTATGAATTTCTTGGAGAAGAATATGGATTTTCTGATCAACAAGCATTTTTAGGGTTTCAAAGTTTTATTATAAATCCCAGTGAAGAAGGTGATTACAACTCTAATGCATTGTATTCAACAATTAATCAAAACATTAACATACAAAGGAAGGGGTCACATTATATGCATACATTTAATATCAGCAGTTCAATCAAGGATAATTTTTTAGTTGGACTAAATATAAATATTCACGAACTTTTCTTTAATGAGTTGAAAAGTGTTAATGATAATAATTTTGATTATCAATCTATTATAACAAATATATCATTTGACGATGATCTTTATACAAGAGGACTAGGAACTTCAATTCAGCTGGGCTCTATATTAATATTAGACAGATTAAGGCTTGGATATTCATATCAAAGTCCTACTTGGTTTAGTTTAGAGGATGAAAATATACAAAGAGTAAGAACAGAAACTTTTGAAAATGACAAAATAGTTCAGTATGATGTAAACCCAAATACAATTATTTACTTCGAAGAATATAATTTTAAAATTCCTTCAAAATCAACTTTTTCAATAGCATATATATTTGGTCAAAAAGGACTTATAAGCTTAGATTATGAGCTTTCAAATCCTGCAAATTCTAATTTTGAAGATAATAACGGAGATGATCAATATTTAGAATCTTTGAATAATTTAATTAAGCAAAAATTTTCATCATCTACAAATTCACTTAGAATAGGTGGAGAATATAGAATAAAGAATTATAGTTTTAGGTTTGGAGCCTTTGCTTATGATAGTGTATTAAATGAAAGAGACAATTTAATTAGTGGGATTTCTTTTGGCTTAGGATACAACTTTGGTAATTTTCACATTGACTTCGGCTATACTAAAATTGAAAATAAATATTCAAATAACTTATTTAGCAATGGCCTAAATTCAAATTATTCAATTGAAAATTTAACAAATAAGATATATAGTTCAATAAGTATAAAACTTTAGTATTCATTAATTTATTGATAATAACTATCTTTGTTTAACTCAAATATTATTTATGAAATTTCAAGATTTACTTAAAGATGAAATTGACTCTCTTGCAGATGACCACGTTGGCTCAAGCATCGACAACCCTATAAAAAAAGATGCTTTTAAAGTTTCTAATACTGAAAAAATTAAATTAATCCAGGAAAAAGTATATGAAATTCTTGATATTCTAGGAATGGATCTAAAAGATGATAGTCTAAAGGGAACACCTAAAAGAGTTGCAAAAATGTTTGTTAATGAAATCTTTGGAGGTTTAAATCCAGAAAACAAGCCTATTGCTTCTACTTTTGATAATAAGTTCAAGTACGGTGAAATGCTAGTTGAAAAAAACATTACACTTTACTCAACTTGTGAACATCATCTTCTCCCAATTATTGGTCTTGCTCATGTAGCATACATATCAAGCGGAACAGTTGTAGGACTTTCAAAAATGAATAGAATAGTTAAATACTATGCTGATAGACCTCAAGTTCAAGAAAGACTTAATATTCAAATTGTAAAAGAATTAAAAGACGTTCTTAATACTGAAGATGTAGCTTGTGTTATTGATGCAAAACATTTATGTGTAAACTCCAGAGGAATTAGAGATAATAATTCAAGTACTGTAACTGCTGAGTTTGGTGGTAAATTCAAAGAAGCTAAATACAGAAGGGAATTCTTAGACTATATAAAACTAGAAACAGATATTTAATGATCTCAAATGACTTACATATATACAATTCTTTAAGTAATTCTAAAGAAAAGTTTAAGTCTATTGAAAAAGATTCTGTTGGAATGTATGTATGTGGGCCAACTGTTTACAGCGATGTTCACCTGGGAAATTGCAGGACATTTATTTCTTTTGATGTTATTTATAGATATTTAATACACCTTGGATATAAAGTCAGGTATGTAAGAAATATAACTGATGTTGGTCATTTAGAAGATGATGGTGAAGACAGAATTTCAAAGAAAGCTAAACTTGAAAAACTAGAACCAATGGAAGTTGCTCAAAAGTATACAAATGATTTTAGAGAAACTTTAAAAAAATTTAATTCATTAGACCCCAGTATTGAGCCTTTAGCATCAGGTCATATTGTTGAACAAATATCTATTATCAATAATTTAATAAAAAAAAATCTTGCCTACGAATCAAATGGTTCAGTATATTTTGACATAGAGGAATATGATAAGAAAAATAATTATGGTCTATTATCAGGTAGAGATCTTGAAAATCTCAAGTCAAATTCGAGATCACTAGACAATCAAGAAGACAAAAAAAATGAATTTGATTTTGCACTTTGGAAAAAGGCAGACAAAAAACACTTAATGAAATGGGAATCTCCATGGAGTATTGGATTTCCAGGATGGCATCTTGAGTGTACTGCTATGAGCACAAAGTATTTAGGTAATCATTTTGATATTCATGGAGGTGGTATGGATTTAAAATTTCCTCATCATGATTGTGAAATTGCTCAAAGTAATGGTTATACTGGACATGATCCAGCAAAATATTGGATACATGCTAATATGCTGACATTGAATAATAAAAAAATGTCTAAATCTACGGGTAACAATATCCTTCCAAGTGATTTATTCACGGGTGATAATAATATTTTTTCAAAAGCATTTGACTCTAATGTTATAAGATTCTTTTTTCTACAAGCACATTATAGAAATGTTCTTGATATTAGTGACTCTGCTCTTTTAGCATCTGAAAAAGGATATTTAAGGCTTATTGAATTTATAAATAGAGTTAGGACTCTTGATGTATCAAATAGCTCTAATGATAAACTATTTAACAAACTAAAAGATTGGGAAGTTAGATGTATAGATTGTCTTAATGATGACTTTAATACACCAATGCTTATTGCTGAGTTATTTAATTCATTTAAAATATTTAATGACTATGAAGATAAAATAGGTGATCGTGAAAAAAAATATTTCCTAAACTTAATTGATCAATTTTTAAATAAAATACTAGGTATTGACTATGGTGAGTCAAACCAAAAAAATAATGATTCAATACTTGAAGTACTTAAGGAAATTAGAAATGAAGCTAGATTAGATAAAAACTATGATCTTTCTGATAAAATCAGAGATAAACTTTCTAAAATAGGTATAAACCTAAATGATAAAGATTAGTCAACTTCTAGCATTACCTTTTATTCTATTAATAAAAATTTATAGAATTTTCATTTCACCTCTGTTTGGTAAAAATTGTATCTACAGTCCATCATGCTCTGAATATGGGATTATATCCCTAAGAAAATATGGAATATTTAAAGGAAGTTTTCTTACTGCCAAAAGAATACTAAGATGTAACTCATTATTTAAAGGGGGATATGATCCTGTTCCCTAAATTATATTTATATTTAATTATGATAATATTTCAAATAAATTGGTCTCCAAGTGAAACACTTTTCGAAATTGGTGGCTTCTCCATATATGTATATAGCTTAATGTTTATTCTAGCTTTTTTAATAGGATATAATATTGTTAAATCATTCTTTGTTAAAGAAAATGTAGATGAAAAATATCTTGATCCTATGTTAATTTATATGGTAGTCTCCGTATTTCTAGGCGCTAGGTTTGGTGAAGTATTTTTTTATCAATGGGGATATTATCAAAATCACTTAATTGAAATATTACTCCCAATCCAAGAATCCCCAAATTCATCTATACTTGGATTAATTGATGGGTATAAATTTACTGGATTCAGAGGTCTAGCAAGTCATGGTGCTGCAATAGGTATATTTATAGGACTATTATTATTTAAAAGAAAATATAACTTTAAAAGTCTTCTATGGATTTTTGATAGATTAACAATTCCAATTGCTATTGGAGGAGCCTTTGTAAGAATAGGTAATTTTTTTAACTCAGAAATTCTAGGAAAATATACGGGGTCTGACTGGGGGATAATATTTGAAAATAGAGGTGAGACACTTCCAAGACATCCAGCACAACTTTATGAATCCTTTGGCTATTTTATTCTATTTATAATCCTTTATAAATTATATCATACCTCAGTAAGAGAAAAAGAAGGTACTTTATTTGGATACTTTTTAATAGGATTATTCTCCATAAGATTTATAGTTGAGTTTATGAAAGAAAGTCAAGGTGGAATTGAAACATTCTTACCAGGCTTATCAACTGGTCAATGGCTTAGTATTCCGTTTATAATTATAGGTATTATCTTCTTGTTTATTAAAAAGAAAAAAACAGTTATTTAGCTTTCTTATTGTAAGAATCAAACATAATTGGTGTAGCTATAAATACTGAAGAATAAGTTCCTACAAGAACTCCTATAATTAAAGCAAACATAAATCCTCTAATAGATTCACCACCAAAAGTAAAAATTGCTACAAGAACAATTAAAGTAGTTAATGAAGTGTTTAGAGTTCTACTTAAAGTACTGTTTAAGGCAGTATTGACAATTGTTTGATTGTCCCATGATTTATGGATACCAAAGAATTCTCTAATTCTATCAAACACTACTACTGTATCATTCAATGAATAACCAATTACTGTTAATAAGGCAGCTATAAATGCTTGATTAATTTCCATATTAAATGGCATTATTTTGTATGTAAGAGAAAATATACCCAGTACTATAATAACATCATGAAAAACAGCTGAAACTGCTCCTATAGAATATTGCCATTTTTGAAATCTAAGAAGTATGTATAAGAATACTATAATCAAGGAACCAAAAACTGCCCAAACTGAATTCTGTTTAATATCATCTGCAATCGTTGGCCCCACCTTAATACTTGACATTATACCAACATCTTGTCCAGCTGAAAATTCTTGAAAACTTATAGAATTTACATACTGCGAATTAAGATTGTCAAATAAGATATTTTTAATTTCGTTATCTACAGCTAAACCTTCCTCGTCTACTTTATACTTAGTTGTAATCTTTAGTTGATTTGATGCACCAAAAGTTTTCACCTCAGCACTACCAAAAGCATCGTTTAGTGTAGACTCAATATCTGATGATTTCACCTCTTTGTCAAATCTAACTATGTAAGATCTTCCACCTAAAAAGTCTACACCTTGGTTTAAACCCTGAACAAATAGTGAGCTTAAGCTAATTAGAATTAAAGCACCAGAAACTACATAAGTAGCTTTTCTTTTGCTTAAAAATTTTATACTAAGATTACTAAATAAATCTTTTGTTGACTTCGTAGAAAAAGATAGCTTTCCAGATTTAAAGACTTTGTTGTCAATAAGAAGTCTTGTTATAAATATTGCAGTGAATAAAGATGTTGCAATACCAATTAATAGAGTAGTTGCAAAACCTTTAATTGGACCAGTACCAAATATATATAGAACAAGTGCAGTAAGACCTGTTGTAATATTTGCATCTAAAATTGAAGACAAGGCATTGTTAAACCCATCATTAATAGATTGTTTAAGCCCTTTTTCTTTTCTTAACTCTTCCCTTACCCTTTCAAATATTAATACATTAGCATCAACTGATATACCAATTGTAAGAACAATTCCAGCAATACCAGGTAATGTTAATACAGCTCCTAACCCAGCTAAAATTCCAAATATTAGAATTATGTTAAGTATCAAGGCTACATCAGCAAATATTCCGGATGGACCATAATAAAAAATCATCCAAACAAGAACAAATGATAATGCAATCATAAAAGAATAAACTCCACTATCAATAGCTTCTTGACCAAGAGATGGTCCAACAACTTCAGACTGAATTATTGTAGCAGAGGCTGGAAGTTTACCGGCTCTTAAAACATTGGCTAAATCAATAGCCTCGTTTAAATCAAATTCACCTGTTATTTCTGATCTACCTCCACTTATAGCTCCTCTTGTAACTCCTGGAGCAGAATAAACTACATCATCTAAAACTATAGCTATATTAGAATTTTGATTATAAGCTACTCCAGTTAGGTTTTCCCAAACTCTAGCACCTTGAGAATTCATTTGCATTGAGACAGCAGCATTTCCAACCGCATCGTAACTTTGAGAAGCATCTACTACAACCCCACCACTTAATGGAGCTTGATCTTCTCTATTAGATTTAATTGCATAGAGACTAGTTAAACCGTCTTGATCTTCTTTACCCCATAAGAACTTAGCATATCTATAGTCTCTTGGAAGAAGCTTTCTTACATCTGGAAGAGAAAGATATGAGTTTACAAGTTCCTGATCACGTGGTAAAAATCTTGCAATAATTGGTCCACCTTGATAACTATATGCTCTAACAAGGCTTAAAAGAGGATTTGACTTATTCTGAATAGAATCAGAAGATTGTTCAACTTCAGATAAAAGATCATCAATATCTGAGCCACTAGGCTTAGCTTTAATATCTTCAGCTTCAATTGAAGATAAATATTCATTTGCTGAAGAGATAAAACTTATTAAATCATCATTCTTAAAAGTTTCCCAAAACTCTAATTGAGCAGTACTTTGTAATAGATTCTGTATTCTGTCAATGTCTTTTGCTCCAGGTAACTCAATTAATATTCTACCAGAAGAACCTAATCTCTGAATGTTAGGCTGAGTTACACCAAATTTATCTATACGCTTTCTTAAAACCTCAAAAGCAGAAATAATCGATTCGTCAATTTTTGATCTTATAATAGATTTCATATCATCATCCGAAGTGTCAAAGGAAACATCAGAACTTAAAGTTCTATTTCCAAAAATCTCAGGAGAAGTCAATCTAGTTGGATCTGAATCTGAATCAAAGGCATCAAAGAAGGATTCTAAATAAGTTTGATCAGATTGTTTTTGTAACTCATCAGCATTATCTAAAGCAAGGTTAAATTTTTGATTTAAAGAGTTTTCTGAAAGTCCCTTTAGTAAATCTTTAATTGAAATTTGAAGTATTACATTAATCCCACCTTTTAAATCTAATCCTTGATTTAATTCTTTTTGTTTTGCATCATTATAGGATGAATACATTAAGACAGGAAAATCTCCGATTGAATCAAGGAATCTTATCTCTTCACTTGCTCTCTTTTCGGCAAATGAAATCTCATCTTCAGAGATTTTTTCAATAGCTGCATTTCTAGCTTTGTTTTCAAGAGTTGAAGAAATAAAAGTGAATGATAACTGGTATATACTTACTATACCAAATAAAATAGCAAAAGTTTTAATTAATGAAGTTCCTTGCATGATAGATTTTTAACGCCCCAAATATAACATTTGAATATTGAACAAACAACTTTATCTATATTAAACCATTAAGTGCAGAATTGGTTTGTTTAACAGCGTTGACACTATTGTTAAACATTTCTAATTCATTTTGATTTAAATCAAATTCAACAACTCCTTCAAAACCATTCCTACCAATTGTAGAAGGTACACCTATGCAGAGATCATTTGCATTGTATTCTCCATCCAAATAAACAGAACATGGAAGCGTCTCTTTTGTATCATTTACTATAGCATTCACTAAATAAGAAACAGAGGCTCCTGGTGCATACCAAGCTGAAGTTCCAAGAAGTTTTGTTAATGTTGCTCCACCAACCATGGTTTGAGATGAAATATTTTTTAGTTCATCTTTAGATACAATATCTGATAAAAGTATATTGTTACACTTAGCCAATGAAGTTAATGGGATCATAGTTGTATCTCCATGGCCTCCAATAACCATTGCATTTATATCGTGTTGATTGTATTTTGTAGACATTGAAATGTAAGTTTTAAATCTTGAACTATCTAGAATTCCTCCCATTCCAATGACTCTATTCTTTGGTATATCGAATACTTTATTTACTAAGTAAGTCATTGTGTCCATTGGATTAGAAACTACAATAATTATAGCATCTGGAGAATGTTTTAGTAAATTTTCAGAGACTGATTTAACAATACCAGCATTTATTCCTATCAACTCCTCTCTTGTCATTCCTGGTTTTCTTGGGATCCCTGATGTTATTACAACAACATCACTATTGGAGGTTTTTGAATAATCATTTGTAACACCAATAACTTTAGATTTAAAACCTAATGTGCTGGTAGTTTGAGTAAGGTCTAATGCTTTACCCTCTGCAAAACCTTCTTTAATATCTAAGAGAATAATTTCTTCTACAATCTCTTTTAACAAAATATATTCTGCACAGGATGAACCAACATTACCCGCACCAACTATAGTTACCTTCATAATTAAACGTCTATTTTAGCGTAAACTGCGTTATCTTCTATAAACTTTCTTCTAGGTGGAACTTCATCACCCATTAATGTTGCAAACCATTGCTCGGCAGAGTTTGCATTATCTTGATTAAGAGTGATTAATCTTAAAGTTCTCGATTCAGGGTTCATTGTTGTATCCCAAAGTTGATCGGCATTCATTTCACCAAGACCTTTATATCTTTGAATTGATGCTCCTGAACCTAAGTCTTTTGCTATTAGATCTCTTTCATCATCATTCCACGCATAAACTTTTTTTGCTCCTTTTTTAACAAGATATAAAGGAGGAGTAGCAATATAAATATTACCTCTTTCGACTAGCTCCCTCATATATCTAAAGAAAAATGTTAGAATTAAAGTTGAAATATGGCTTCCATCAACATCAGCATCACACATTATGATTACTTTATGATATCTTAATTTTTCAATATTAAGAGCCTTACTATCCTCCTCTGTTCCAACAGAAACTCCTAGGGCAGTGTAAATATTTCTTATCTCCTCATTCTCAAAAACTCTGTGTTGTTGAGCTTTTTCAACATTTAAAATTTTACCCCTTAGTGGAAGAATAGCTTGAAAAACACGATCTCTACCCTGTTTAGCTGTCCCACCTGCAGAATCTCCCTCAACTAAAAAAACTTCACATAATGATGGATCTGTCTCAGAGCAGTCAGATAATTTTCCAGGAAGTCCACCACCAGTCATAACAGTCTTACGCTGAATCATTTCTCTTGCTTTACTAGCTGCAGTTCTAGCTTGAGCAGCTAATATTACTTTTTGAACAATAATCTTAGAATCATCCGGATTTTCTTCAAGATAATCTTCGAGCATCTGAGAAACAGACTGTGATACAGCAGAACTAACCTCTCTATTTCCAAGTTTAGTCTTTGTTTGTCCTTCAAACTGAGGTTCCGCAACCTTAACTGAAATTACAGCAGTTAATCCTTCTCTAAAGTCATCACTTGATATATCAAATTTGAGCTTATCTGTTAAACCAGATGAATCTGCATATTTTTTTAAGGTATTAGTTAAACCTCTTCTAAATCCTGATAAGTGAGTACCCCCCTCGTGAGTATCAATGTTGTTAACGTATGAGTGAAGATTCTCTGAAAAAGATGAATTATATACCATTGCAACTTCAACAGGAATACCATTTTTCTCACCTTCCATTTTTATTATACTACTGATAATAGGCAGTCTACCCTTGTCTAGGTATTGAATAAATTCACTTAAACCTTCTTTTGAAAGAAAAGTTTCAGTAATTGGATTACCATCTTTATCTTTTTTTCTATTATCGGTAATTGAAATTGTTAGTCCTTTGTTTAAGAATGAAAGTTCTCTCATTCTATTTGAAAGAATTTCATACTCAAATTCTGTTACTTCTTTAAATATCTCTTTATCAGGTGTAAAAGTTACAAGAGTACCTCTTTTATCGGAATTACCAATTTCTTTTACAGGAGCAATTGGTTTTCCCTTACTGTATGATTGTTCATACTCTTTACCATCTCTAAAAACTTTAGCAACAAGTAACTCAGATAATGCATTTACACAAGAAACACCAACACCATGTAGACCTCCAGAAACTTTATATGAATCTTTATCAAACTTACCCCCTGCTCCAATTTTGGTCATTACTACCTCAAGAGCTGAAACTCCCTCTTTTTTATGAAGATCTACAGGTATACCTCTTCCATTATCTTCAACTGTTAAGCTTGAGTCATTATTTATTTCTAAAGATATCGAAGTACAATATCCAGCCATTGCCTCATCTATAGAATTATCTACAACTTCGTAGACTAAATGATGAAGACCTCTTGAGCCAACATCCCCAATATACATTGAAGGTCTTTTTCTTACATGTTCCATGCCCTCAAGGGCCTGAATATTGTCTGCAGAATATTGATTTTCTAAGTTATCTTTGGACATTTTTTTGGTATAAATTTATTACTATAAATATACTAAAAAACGAGGGGGTAAATGTCTTGTGACTAACAGTATTTAAGGTAAACTTATCAACATTTTATTCATAAGATTCATTATGAATATTTGATATAGATCTACCACTTGGATCATTCATATTTTTGAAGGTTTCATCCCATTCTAAAGCTTGAGGAGTACTACATGCAACAGAAGGTACAGAAGGGACAGATAAAGCAGCTGCTTGACTAGGAAAATGATCATTAAAAATAGATCTGTAATAAAATTCTTCTTTATTTTGAGGAGTATTTACAGGGAAAACATTCGATGCATTTTTCAAATCATTATCACTTACTTCCTTAGATACTAATTCTTTTAAACTGTCAATCCAAGAATATCCTACTCCGTCAGAAAATTGTTCTTTTTGTCTCCACAATACACTCTCTGGCAAATAATCCTTAAATGCCTCTCTTAAAATCCATTTCTCAATTCTTCCATTTTTTATCATTTTATCTTCTGGGTTAATATTCATTGCGATATCAATAAATTCCTTATCTAGAAAAGGAACCCTACCTTCAATTCCCCATGCAGCTAATGACTTATTAGCTCTCAAACAATCATACTGGTGTAACTTATCTAATTTTCTGACGGTTTCTTCATGAAACTCCTTAGCATTTGGGGCTTTATGGAAATACAAGTATCCTCCAAAAAGTTCATCAGCACCTTCACCAGAAAGCACCATTTTAATTCCTAAAGATTTAATAGCTCTAGCCATTAAATACATTGGAGTGGAAGCTCTAATAGTTGTTATATCATAAGTTTCAAGATGATAAATGACATCTCTAATAGCATCAACACCTTCTTGAATAGTAAAGTTTATTTCATGATGAATCGTTCCAATATGATCAGCAACAATTTTTGCAGCTTTCAAATCAGGAGCATCTTTTAAACCAACAGAAAATGAATGAAGTTGGGGATACCAAGCATCTTGCTCATCATTAGATTCAACTCTTTTAGAAGCAAATTTTTTAGCTAATGCTGAAGTTATAGATGAATCAAGACCTCCTGATAATAAAACACCATATGGAACATCACTCATTAATTGTCTTTTAACAGCTGCAGATAATGAATCATGAATAGCCTTAATGGATGTATCTGAATTCTTTACATTATCATAGGAAACCCAATCAGGCTTATACCATTTTGTTAACCCAGAAGTATCACTTAGAAGATAATGACCAGGAGGAAAAAGTTCAATTTTACCACAAACGCCTTCAAGAGATTTTAACTCAGAGGAAACATAAAAAATATTATCATCATCCCAGCCCATGTAAAGAGGAATAATTCCCATATGATCTCTGGCTATAAAGTATCTGTCTTTTGATGAATCATATAAAGCAAAAGCAAAGATTCCATTTAATTCATTTAAAAATTCGACACCCTTTTCTTCGTACAATGCTAGTATTACTTCACAATCTGATTCAGTTCTAAAATTATAACTAGATGTTAAAGTGTTTTTTAGATTTTTATGATTGTAAATCTCTCCATTTACAGCAATTACCTTTAAACTATCTTCGGATAAAATAGGTTGTTTTCCTGAGGTAGGATCAACTATTGCAAGTCTCTCATGAGCTAAAATAGCATTTTTTGATGAGTAAATACCACTCCAATCAGGACCTCTATGCCTAACTTTTTGTGACATTTTAAGGACATTAGATCTAATTTCATCATTGTTGCCTTTAAGATTAAAGGCACACACAATTCCACACATATTTTAGTTGTATCTTCTGTTAAAAACTAACTCTCCGTCTATAAAGGTGGCTACTGTATTAGTATAAGGAATTCTATTTTCAGCAGATCTTATAATATCATTATCAAGTATTATAAAATCAGCAGATTTACCAACCTCAATACTACCCTTCTCTTCTTCTTCAAAATTAGCATATGCGCCATGAATAGTCATAGCATAAAGAGCATCTCCTCTACTTATACTGTTTTCCATTTGAAATCCTTCACTCGGATATCCATCTATATCTTTTCTGGCTACAGCTGAATAAAATGTCATTATTGGGCTTATATCCTCAACCGGGAAGTCAGTTCCAAATGCTATCACCTTAGATCTAGTTAATAATTCTTTATAAGCGTATGCAAGATTAGCTCTTTTCTTACCTACCCTATCATAAAGCCAGTACATATCACTGGTTGCGTGAGTCGGTTGTACAGAAGGAATTATTTTTTGATTAAAAAGATCAATATCATTCTCATTAATAACTTGAGCATGTTCAACTCTCCATCTTGGATCTCTATAATTGAATAAAGCATCACCATATGCTTCAAGAACAATTCTATTAGCATTATCTCCAATGGCATGAGTATTCATTTGAAATTTAGTTCCTGATAACTTAAATGCAAGATTTTTAATAGAATCAATAGGGGTTCTTATAATTCCTTTATAACCTCTTCTGTCAGAATAATCTTCTATCATGCTTGCACCCCTAGAACCTAAAGCTCCATCAGCATATACTTTTACTGACCTTACATTTAATTTATCTGTTTTATATGGACCTTGATTTAAATAGTAGTCTACATCTTCAAGATTATTCTCAATCATAGCATAAATCTTAATTTTAAGAACACCTGTTTTTTGAAGACTATCAATTAACTCTATTTGTTCTCTAGATATACCAGCCTCTGCGATAGTTGTTAAACCATTTTCAAATGCAATTTCTTGAGCAGAAATTAAAGCCTTGATTGATTCTTCTTTTGTAGGAGCAGGAATTATATCATCTATTAACCTCATCGCGTTATCTATAAGAACTCCTGTAAGTTTTCCATTTGATTTAACAAATTCTCCTCCATCAACATTTGATGATTTATCAATTCCTGCAAGATTTAATGCAAAATCATTAACTAAATATGCATGTCCATCAATTCTCCTAAGTACAATTGCTTTATCTGGAAACTCTTCATTTAATAATTTATTTGTTGGGAATGATTTATTCTCCCAATCGTTTTGATCCCAACCTCTACCTATTATAAAATCCTTTTCATTAGAATTATTATATTCAATCACACGTTTTAAAACCTCTTGAAAGCTTTTAGTTTTTTTAAGATTTACTTGATCATTAAAAAATCCTAGATTATAAAAATGAGCATGCGAGTCAATAAAACCAGGGTATACAGGAAGACCTTCAGCATTAATTATATTAGAAGATGAGTAGTTTGAAGTTACCGAATCATCACCTACATAAATAAATTTACCATCTTTAACGGCAAAAGAAGTAGCCTTATTGTTATTATTATCTACAGTATAAATCTCAGCATTATAAACAATAAGATCTACCTGCTCTGAACAGGAAGTGAAAACTAAAATTAGAAATAAAAGTATTTTTTTGATCATAAAAAATAAAGTACAAATTAAATCAAATGAACGGTATGAAACAAAAAAAAACTAAATAATAATTAACAATTTAATATTACAATATTTTATTACTTTGGCTCAAAGAAAAATGCAATTAGTTGAAATTAAAAATACCAATATTTCTATTGATACAATAAATGTATTAGAAAATGTAAACTTTGATCTACTTCAAGGAGAGATGAAATTTTTAATTGGTAAAACAGGGAGTGGTAAAACAACTTTTATAAATTCAATATTTGGTAATCTAGCTCCTTCAAAATCAGAGGTTTTTAAAGTTTTAGGATATAACATTAACAATCTTAGTAACAAAGAAATACCTCTTTTAAGAAGAAAAATTGGATTTGTTTTTCAGGATTTCAAATTGTTAGGAGATAGAAATATTTATGATAATATGAAGTTTGTTCTAGAAGCTACTGGCTGGATTGATTTAAAAAAAATTGATGCCCAAATTATAAAAGTCTTTGAACTAGTTGGCATAAATTCTCCAATGGAAAAATTTCCAAATGAGCTTTCAGGTGGAGAGCAACAAAGAGTTGCAATAGCGAGGTCAATGCTAAATGAACCAGAGTTAATAATTGCAGATGAACCAACAGGAAATTTGGATCCAGAGACTAGCTCAGAGATAATATCTCTGTTTGAGAAGCTAAACAAAATGGGTACTTCAATGATTATAGCTACTCATGATTATAATTTAATTCTAAAATTGGAGGGAAAAGTATATAAATGTGAAGATGGTTGTATCTTTGAAGTAAAAAGAAAAAAAAATTAATAGAAAACACGATGTTTAATGAAATACCAAAAGAAAAGTTTTTATTAATAGCTGGACCATGCGCTATAGAAGGAGAAGAAATTGCATTAAAAATTGCAGAAAAGCTAATTTCAATTACTTCTAAACTGTCTCTTCCTCTAGTCTTTAAAGGAAGTTATAGAAAAGCAAACAGAACAAGACTTGACAGTTTTACAGGTATTGGTGATTTGAAAGCGTTAAAAATTTTAAAGAAAATAAACAGTGAATTTAATGTCCCCGTTATAACCGATATTCATGATAAAAATGAAGCTGATATAGCGGCCGAATATGTAGATATTCTCCAAATACCTGCATTTCTTGCCAGACAAACAGATCTTCTTGTAGGTGCCGCTAAGACAAATAGAATAGTAAATATTAAAAAGGGACAATTTATGAGTGCTGAAAGTATGAAATATGCAGTAGATAAAGTTAAACAATCTGGTAATGAAAATGTTATGCTAACTGAAAGAGGAACTCAATTTGGTTATAATGACCTAATCGTTGATTTTAGAGGCATATCAGAGTTAAAAAAACTTGCACCTACTATTTTAGATGTAACTCACTCAGTTCAAAGACCAAATCAAACATCAGGTGTTACTGGTGGAAATCCAGAGTATATTGAATCTCTTGCAAGAGCAGGAATTGTTAACAATGTAGATGGTATATTCTTAGAAACACACACAGATCCATCTCAAGCAAAAAGTGATGGAGCGAATATGCTTGATATAAATAATCTTGAAGGGCTATTAAATAACTTACTTACTCTTCGAGAAGCTACATCAAAAATTTAGTTAATTATCATATCTTTGCACACTTAAGTACATTGATGTATTGGGGTCGACAGGTATTGACAGCAAGACTAATGTTTTTATTTGCAAGTCGAGCAATGAAAATAAACTCGTAAATCTGATTTTTTAACCTTTAAATGGCGAAAATAACTACGCTTTAGCTGCATAATTGACTGAATTACAGTAAGTCATTGCGAATCTCAACTAGGTTGAGAAGCTAGATGTCTCTTAAAAACTTTGATTGACAGTTTTTAATTAAGAGATACCATAAAGTTAATCTAGAGTTTTATAAGCACTGGGTAAAACTTAAAACTTAAGTGATAAGGAAAATATTTTGGTTGTTATCTACCAAGTATTTTTTCGAAAATTTAATGATAACTAAACTTGTAGAAGGTAATTTTATTACTTGTATGGACGAGGGTTCGAATCCCTCCGACTCCACATTTTTAACCTCAACTTTTAGTTGGGGTTTTTTATGAGTAACGAACGTTACATTAAAAACTTTAAACAAAAATAATTTTTGATTATTCTGAAATTAATAGATGCTTTATGAACTTACTCTCAGTTGAAGATATTTCAAAATCATATGGAGAAAAAGTACTCTTTAAGTCTATTTCATTTGGAATAAATAAAGGACAGAAAATTGCATTGATAGCAAAAAATGGAACTGGAAAAACTTCTATTTTAGATATAATAGTTGGAAAAGATAAGCCCGATGATGGAAATGTTATATTTAGAAAAGGGATTCAAACAGCCTATCTTCCACAAGAGCCAAATTTAGATCCTAAATTAACCATAGAAGAAACTATACTTAAGGCAGATAACCCTACTTTAAAAATTATTGCTAAATATGATAAATCACTTGAAAATCCAAATGATCAAGAAGCATATCAAAAAGCTTTTGAGGCAATGGACCAATCTCAGGCATGGGATTACGAAAAACAATACAAGAAAATTTTATTTAAACTAAAGCTGAATGATTTAGATGTTAAAGTAGGAAGTTTATCAGGTGGCCAAATTAAAAGATTAGCACTTTGTAATGCATTACTAAAAGAGCCTGAGTTACTAATCTTAGATGAGCCTACTAACCACATTGATTTAGAAATGATTGAGTGGTTGGAAGATTATTTTTCAAAAGAGAAAATAACATTACTAATGGTTACTCATGATCGCTATTTCTTAGAAAGAGTATGTAATGAAATAATTGAACTAGATAATGGTATACTTTATACTTACAAAGGTAATTACTCATATTATCTTGAAAAAAGAGAAGCTCGTATTGCACAGGAGAACGTGGAGGCACATAAAAATAAGCTACATTTTAAAAAAGAATTAGAATGGATGCGTAGACAACCAAAAGCAAGAACTACAAAATCAAAATCTAGAATAGAAGATTTTAAAATAATAAAAGAGAAAGCAAGCCAAAGAAGAAATGAACACCAAGTTCAACTTGAAATAAACATGGAGAGACTCGGTAGTAAGATGATTGAAATGCATAAAGTTCAAAAGTCCTTTGGTGAAAAAATTATACTAAGTCATTTTAATTACACATTTCAAAGAAATGAACGAATTGGTATCATTGGCAAAAATGGTTCAGGAAAATCTACATTCTTAAATCTTTTGACTTCAAATGATACAGTAGATGCCGGTAAAATAATTTGGGGAGAAACCCTAAAGTTTGGATACTACACTCAAAAAGGAATCAAAGTAAAAGAAGAACAAAAAGTTATAGATGTAATTAAAGAATATGGTGATTATATTCCATTGAAAAAAGGCAGAAAAATATCTGCACAACAATTATTAGAACGTTTCTTATTTGATCGAAAAAAACAATATGATTTTGTTAATAAGCTAAGTGGAGGTGAAAAAAAGCGATTATACCTTTGTACAGTTTTAATTAAAAATCCAAACTTTCTAATCTTAGATGAACCAACAAATGATCTAGATATAATTACTCTTAACATATTAGAGAGTTTTTTATTAGATTTTCCAGGTTGTCTAATAGTTGTATCACATGATAGATACTTTATGGATAAAATTGTAGATCATTTATTTGTATTCAAAGGGGATGGTGTTGTCAATGATTTTCCAGGAAATTATTCAGACTTCAGGGCTTATGAAGATTCACGAGTGAAAGAAAACAAAGAATCTTTAAGAAATAATAAAAAGGAAAATGAAATTCAAAAAGACAAGAAAGAAAAAGTTGGATTTAGCTATAAGGAGCAAAAAGAATTTAAGAAATTAGAACTAGATATAAAAAAAATTGAAATTCAAAAAAAAGAAATTCAAAACAATTTTATTAAGGATAATATTAGTGCAAAAGAAATTGAAGATCTTTCTATTGAACTTGGATTATTAGAAAACGAACTAGAGTCCAAAACACAAAGATGGTTTGAACTTTCTGAAATTTCAGAATAAATAATTTTAAAACAAAAAATAATGGGATTAACAAATAATGATATTTTTAAAAAACTACGGGTAGCTCATAAACTTCGCGACGATGAAATTGTTGAAATATGTAAGTTAGCTGAATTTGAAGTAACTAAGTCAGAGATAGGTGCAATCTTTAGAAATGAAAATCATAAGAACTTCATGAAATGTGGAGATCAATTATTACGTAATTTTTTAAACGGACTAATAATTCATCTAAGAGGTCCTAAAGAATAAATTACTTCTCTAATGAAGGAGTATATTTCTTGAACTAATATTTTTTTTTAAATTAGCATTTCAAACAAAAAATTTAATTAACTATGAAAAATTTATTATTCACATTTATTTTATTTTTCAGTTTTTCCTTAAATGCTCAATATGCAGTGATGTCTGCAGTTGATCTTAATGAAGGTGCTGAGGAAGATTATTTAAAACTAGAAAAATTTTGGTCTAATATTCATCAAGAAGCTATTAATCAAGGTTTACAAACAGGTTGGTCTGTATGGAAGAGAACTCCTCAAGAAGGTGATGAAGAAGGAAATAACGAATATCTTATTTTCAACATATACGAATCTATGGAACAACTTGAAAAAGGATTCAATGGAGCTGAATTGGCTCAAAAAGTATACAAAGGAAAAATGTCTAGAAGATCTATTCAAAGGATGATGGATGGGACTGGTTCAGAAAGTAGAGAGAGACGAAACTATATACTTAAAGTAGTTGATGCTACTGTGCTTACTGGAGGAGATGTTAAGGCTGGTGATATAGCAACACTTAATCTTATGGCTAAAAAAACTGATGATTTTGAGAAATATGAATCAGAAATATGGAAGCCTATTGCAGAGAAAAATATTCTAAATGGAAGATTAAGACAGTGGGTCTTAGTTGAAGTTACAGATAGAACAGAGAATGCATATGAAGGATTTACTCATTTTGCATGGAACTTAAGCGGAAATCAAGATGTTGAATTTGAGGGTATGTCCGGTTTTAAATGGGATAAACTTTGGGAAGGGATTGAATCATCTAGAGATATGCAAGATTCAGAAGAATATACTTTAATTTATACGGCTAACTAAAAAACACAACTATGAAAAAAATACTTTTACTATTAACACTAATTTTTACAATAACTACATCAGCTCAATACACTATTCTAAGTGCTGTTGATATCAAAGATGGTATGGAAGATCAATATCTTAAACTGGAAGAGTTTTTTGGACCAGTTCATGATTTAGCAATAAAAAAAGGAATTCAAGACCTACAAGCAGTTTTTAAAGTTGTTTCAACTAATGATGATGGCGATAACGTTGCTAATTATTTCATTGTTACTGGATTTTCAAGTAAAGAACAGCTAGATGCTTATAATAAAAGTTGGGAAGAAGGCAAATGGCTAGCTCTTTCTAAGGAAGCTTATAAAGGAAAAATGTCATCTAGAGCTGTAACTAGATACTTAAATTCTGTTGGATCAGAAAGTAATGAAAGAAGAAATTACCACTTAGTTGGAGTTGATGCTTCAATCTGGGCAGGGGGAGATCTTAAACCAGGTGATAAAATGAATATACTTGGAACTATTGCTAAGTCAGATGACTTTGAGCAATATGAATCAGAAGTATATAAGCCACTCATTGAAAAAGAAATTTTAAAAGGTAACCACAGATATTGGGCTCTTTCAAGAATATATGAAAGAACTGAAAATGCATACCAAGACATTACCCACATGTTTTTTAATGTAGGAGTAGAAGGCGCTGACAACACCAAAGGGTGGGAAAAAATGCAGGCTACTTTTAAGGGGCAAAAACTTCTTGAAGGTCTTGGAGCAGCTAGTGAACATCAAAATGGTGGACAGCTTGAGTTAATTTCTATTCACAACTAAATTCAAAATTTATTAGTAAAAAAACCCACCAATAAGGTGGGTTTTTTATTTTTGTACCATGTATAAAGAAGAAATAATTCAATTTTTAACAAACTATGGCCTAAGTGCAAGTGTTTCAGGCTTAATTACCTCTGGCGTTTTAATTATAGCTATTAGTTTAATTGTAATGGTAATAAATTTTATAACCAGAAATACTATTCTTTCATTTTTTAAAAGAATTGCAAAGTCAACTTCATCAAACTTTGATGATTTATTAATAAAAAATAGATTACCTAGACTACTCTCTTTTATCCCTTCCTTATTTTTTCTTTATGTTATTATACCAACATATACAGACAACTTAATTATTGTAATAGAGGCTCTTACCATTCTTCTGTTTATAGTAACTGTAAAGTCTATTTTAAGTACAGTAAAAGATTATTTTAAACTAAGTTCATCATTAAGACATATACCTATAGATAGTTATATTCAAGTAGTTATGATTTTCTTATGGTTTATAGGTATAATTCTAATATTATCTGTGTTAACAGGAAGAGAAATTGGAACATTTTTAGCTTCTCTTGGAGCTTTGTCAGCAATAATCATTTTAGTTTTTAGAGATACAATTCTTGGTTTTGTCTCAAGTATTCAAATTACAGTAAATGATACTGTTAGGATTGGAGATTGGATCACTATGAAAGGTTCTGATGCAGATGGAACAGTCATAGAGGTTAACCTTTCTACTGTTAAAGTTCAGAACTTTGACAATACAATTACTACTATACCAACATATAAATTAGTGTCTGATTCATTTGTTAACTGGCGAGGAATGGAAGATTCTAAAGGTAGAAGAATAAAAAGATCTCTTTTAATAAAACCTAGTTCCATTAGCTTCTTAAAAAATGATGAAATAGATGAACTTAAAAAAGTTAAGTTAATTACTGAATATCTAAATACTAAAACACACGAAATTGACACCTATAATCAAGATAATAATGTAGATAAATCAATGCTACTAAATGGAAGAAATCTAACAAATCTAGGTGTATTTAGAGTCTATATAGAAGAGTATTTAAAAGCTCATCCAATGACAAATGATGACTTAACTATGATGTGTAGACAACTTGAACCTACATCTCAAGGTATTCCAATTCAAATTTATACTTTTTCAAAAGACAAAGAGTGGACAAAATATGAGGCTTTAACCTCTGATATTTTTGACCACCTTTTATCTTCTGTTAAATATTTTAAATTAGAATTGTTTGAACTTAATCAGTTCAGTTCTAATTAATCCCTGTCCCAGATAGATGAGGAGGGTTTAAATCCATAATCTCTTTCTCTAAAGATTCTAACTCAGATTTAAATGCCTTAACATCATTCACTAAATCTTTGAATAGCCTTTCTGCTATCCCTAGATTTGATTTATTCAGATCAGTAGGACCATATGACGTTGAAAGACCCTGCATAGCTATCTGAACTCTATTAGAAATTGTAGGTTTATCCCACTCACCAATTTCAGCTCTTGCTGGATTTCCTCCAATTTCTGAATCAAAAGCATTATACTTTGCTTTAAACTTTGAGATTTTACTCATTAATTCAGGTGAGAACTCACTTAGTTGCATTGTTGCTTTCTCTAAAAGTTGAATTTTATTATCCATCATGTTAAATTCATCTTGATATTTAGACATTTCAACATATAAACTTGAAACTCTTTTTCTAAATGAATTATAATCATCATATGAAGCTCCTTTCAAAGTACTTTTTCTTAGTGGTTTAACATTAAAATTAATAGGACCATCTAATTTTTCAATAGAACCATTATTCTCAAGATATAAATCTGCAACATATTCACCAGGAGTTACATAAGGTCCAGATGGATTAAACCATGAATTGGCCTGAACACTTCCTGCTCTTACAGGATAATAACTAGTATGTCTTAAATTCCAAGCTATTCTTCCTGAACCATCTGAAGCATTCTTCTTTATATTTCTTATATGATTACCATCTGAATCTTTTATAGTAAGTATAATACTAGCAGGCTTTTCATTCATCTCATTCGTTAGCGCCTCATATCCTGGGAATGGAATGTCTTTTTTATCAGAATTTAGTTTTCTTTCTGATTGCATTCTTGTAGATTTTGAAGTCTTTGGCATACCCTTTAAATGATAAGTAAAGACTGCACCGTATTCAGGATTTTTAGCAACATAAAATTGTCCACCAGTATTACCTAATGAATTTCTTGGCTTAAATAATTTAGCATCTCTAGGTTTGAATAATTTACCTTTTTGAGATAAGTTTTCTTGAGTCATATCCCTCAAGGCACTATAATCATCTAAAACAAAGAACCCTCTACCAAAAGAGGCCCCAACTAGATCATTTTCTCTTTCCTGAATTACAATATCTCTAAAAGAAATTGTTGGGCTTCCAGGAAGTTTCTGCCAATTTTTTCCAGCATTTAATGATGTGTAAATACCAAATTCAGTAGCTAAGAAAAATAAATCTTTTTTGATATGGTCTTGAACAAATCTCCAAACTAGAGTCCTGTCAGGAATGTTATTTGAAATAGATTCCCATGACTCTCCAAGATCAGTACTTTTGAATAGATAAGGTGATAAATCTCCTTCTTTATGATTGTCTAAAGAAACATATACAGTATTTGAATCATATAAGTCTGCTTTAATATCATTTACAAATGACCTTTCAGGAATTCCTAATTCAGTTACAGGTATAGATTTCCATGAATCTCCACCATTACTTGTAACTTGAATAAAACCATCATCAGTTCCAGCCCAAATTATTCCTTCTTGAACAGGAGATTCTGAAAGTGAGGTAATTGTATTGTATTGAGACATAGCTTTAACATCCCAAGCATTATCCCAACTTTGAGTTCTACCCATAATCGGAAGCTCTATCCTATTCTCATTTCTAGTTAAGTCACCAGAGATAGGTGTCCAACTATCACCTCTGTTTTCTGACTCCCAAACTCTATATGAAGCTATATAAATTTTAGCAGGATTATGAGGGCTAACAAGTATTGGTGTATCCCAATTATATCTTTCATGTGGATCTCCTTCGAGTGCTTGTGGCTGAACAAAAACTTGCTCACCAGTTTCAAGATCAACTCTATGAAATCTTCCCTCTTGAGTGGTTGCATAAATAATATTATTATAAACAGGATCTGTGGCAGATTGATGACCATCTGCGAATAAAGTCTTGTACCAGTCTCTATTTGTTATCCCCGATCCTTCATCAGTAGCTGAAGGTCCCCCTGCGGATCCATTGTCCTGAGTTCCACCAAAAATATGATAAAAAGGCTCAGCATTATTAACAGCTACTTTATAAAATTGTGTAAGGGGTAGATTTAAAAAATAATGCCAATTTTGAGCTAAGTCAAAGCTTTCATATATACCAGCATCAGTTCCTACCATTATATAGTTAGGATCACTTTGTTTAAATGCAATTGCATGATGATCACTATGTTTTTGTCTTCTTCCTTCTAGTGTTCTGAAATTTTTACCACCATCTTCAGATGTTAAAATTTGAACGTTCATTAGGTATAATCTATCAAATTTATGAGGACTAGTATATAACTCTTGGTAATAATGTGGTCCTGTTCCACCTGAGACTGTATTTGACATTTTTTTCCAAGACTCTCCCCTATCTTCAGATCTATAAATACCACCTTTAGTCCTGTCAGTTTCGATTGCCGCATAGACAACATCTGGATTTTGATAGGACATTGCAATACCGATTTTTCCAAGATTTGATTTTGGTATTCCATTAGTTAGCTTCTTCCATGTTTTACCACCATCATCAGACCTATGAATACCAGATCCTGGTCCACCTCCCATATATGCTGCTACTGTTCTATGTCTATCCCATGTTGCTGCATAAATGATATTCGCATCTCTACTATCCATCATAATATCAGTAACTCCTGTCCATTCTGATCCACCTAGTGTTTTACTCCATGTCTTTCCTCCATCATTTGTCATATAAAATCCTCTTTCTCCACCGCTAGACCATAAAGGTCCTTGAGAAGCAACATAAACTACATTTGAATCATCAGGATGAACAATTATTTCAGAAATATGTTCTGATTTTTTTAATCCCATATTCTTCCATGTTCTTCCACCATCAGAACTTCTATACACACCATCACCATAACCCACATGTCTTCCTCCAACATTTTCTCCTGAACCAACCCAGATAATACTTGGATTAGATGGATCAATAGTTATTGAACCTATTGAATAGGTAGGCTGACTATCAAAAATTGGTGTAAATGTTGTACCGGCATTCTCAGTCATCCAAACACCTCCTGAGCCAACAGCTACATACCACACACTTTCATCATTTGGGTGAATTGCTATATCTGCAATTCTTCCTGATAAAAAAGCAGGACCTACATTTCTAAGTTTAAATGCATTTAATGAAACATTTTGAGTATTTGAATCATCTTTTTGATTTCTTTTTCTTTGAGAGTTAGCTTCAATTGGCATAAGCATAAAGAAGGCTAACATTAATATTATTAATCTTTTCATATAATTATTTTTTAGATTTGACCCGTAAAGGATTAAATAGTTTACTTAAATATAGTAATATTTAGAAAATCTCTGCTATCATACACCTAGCACTTCCCCCTCCATTGAATTCTATAGTTTCAATATCTGAATGAACAATATCAGTGTATTTATTTATGATATTTAACTGAGAACTTGTCATAGATTTATATGCACTTGAGCTCATTACTAACACAGGATTAGAATTAGAATCAATTAATTGAATAGAATTGCCCAAAAAAGAACACATTTGATCTATTTTTATATCTATAATTTCAAGATTAGAATCATTTAAATTATCTATTACATATTTTCTTTGGTCTTGATCATTAATAGAATCTAAACAGATTAAAGAGAAATTATTGCAAATTGACATCATAACATTTGTATGATATATAGGTTTTGATTCATATGTTGAATTAAATACGACAGGAATATAATCCATTTCTGAACAAAACATATTTAGCAGATCAAGATTAGACCTATTAGATAAAGAGCAATAAGCAAATTTATTTTTTCTATCTAAAACGATACTTCCTGTTCCCTCCAAAAATTTATTATGTTTTTCATAATGAGAATAATCTTTTATTATTTCTATTTGAACACCTTGGTTAGACAACTTCTGTAAAGCTGAAGACTTTCTCTCAAGCCTTCTATTTGGTGCGAACATAGGATACAATACAGCTTTATTAGATTCATGAAAAGAGATCCAATTATTTGGAAATACAGCATCTGGTGTATCAAATTCACTATCATCTTCAATAGCATGAACTGAAATTCCTTTTTTTAGAATAGCTTTTTTAAGTCTTTCAAACTCTATGATAGCATTGTCTGAGATTGATACACTCTTAATTTTTTTTGATTGAAACGAATTATCAGATAAGGTCAGCTCATTATTCCTAAATTTATTGGGAGAAACCATTAAAATTCTTGATGTAAAATGTTCCATTATTCTCTCTTTAGTGGTAAGGTTGAACATCTAAACAAGCCTGACATTTTAGAAACATTAGAGTAATCAACTTCTTCAACTAACACTCCCTTATTTTCTAACCAAGAATTTAATCTATTAAATTTTACATTAGAGATGATAACATCCGGAGAAACAACTAATACATTTGATGTTAATTGAAATGTTTCTTCTGGATTGGCAACAAAAACGTTACTCTCACCAAAATAGTTGATTAGAAAATCAACATCTTTTTTACTCTTGAAACCATCTGGACAAATTATAGCTTTATCATTTGCTATGGTTTGAAAACAACAATCTAAATGAAGTGTGTTTTTGTATATATCAGTATTTGACTTTTTTAAATCAATAGGAATAATTTCCTTATCAGTTATCATTTTTTTTAAATAGTCAATTGAAGAATTATTAGTTCTAGCTGTAATTAAATTAGAATAATCAATATCAGAATATGTGCCAATAAAAACTTTATCATTATGGACAATTACATCTCCTCCTTCTATATGCATAAATTCAGGTAACTTAATAACTCCAACATCTAGATTTTTTAATATATCATCAATTCCTTTTAATTCATCGTTTCTATTGGGAACTATATTTGATAAAAAAAATAAATTTGAAATAACAAATCCAAGATCTCTTGCAAAAATTTGATTACAATTATTAATATTAGTAGGTCTTATAACCTCTACGTTATGCTTAATTAATTTATTATAAAAACTATCCACCTCTCTTAGTAGATCATCTTCGATTGGGTAAGAGTTGTTTTTTATATGATATAATGATCTAGGGTCATATGCATCAGACTCTGTTGGAGGGTCACCAAGATTGCTAGCAATTCCAAGTATTACTATTTTGAGTCTTGAATACTCATTTTCTATGTTAACTTTAATCATTAAAGAACTTTATTTTTCTTATTTGCAAAATAAGAAATTAAGCCTAAAAGAGTAACAAAAATAATTGAATAATAGATAAAGTCAGGTGAAACAACCTTATCACCTGAAGCATATGAGTGGAGTCCTACTAGATAAAAGTTTACTCCAAAATATGTCATCATAATAGCAGCAAATGAAATAATGCTCATTAAATTAAAAAGCCATTTATTATTTAACTTAGGAACAATTCTTAAGTGCAGTACAGCTGTATATATAATTATAGAAATTAATGCCCAGGTTTCTTTTGGATCCCACCCCCAATATCTACCCCAACTTTCATTTGCCCACATACCTCCTAGGAAATTCCCTATAGTTAACATTACTAAGCCTATTGTAAGAGATAATTCATTTACAATAGTTAATTCCTCAAGTTTTTTTGAAAATACTTTTTTATTCTTTCTATTAGCCATTATTGTCAATAATAACACAACTACACCTAATATCATTCCAATAGCAAATGGACCATAGCTTCCAACAATCACAGCTACATGTATCATTAACCAATAACTATCAAGAACAGGCTGAAGATTAGCAATAGAGGGATCTAACCAATTCAATGATGCTATAAATAACATAATTGAAGATATAAATGTGGCTGAAGCTAGAGTAAAATATGATTTTCTTCCAAAGATTATTCCAAAAGCTACAGTTGCCCATGCAACAAAAAGTATTGATTCATAAGCATCGCTCCATGGAGCATGACCTGCAATATACCATCTTGCAATAAGACCAAAAGTGTTTAATGCAAAAAGCACAAATATTATATATTTAATAAATTTTATTAGAGTGTTATAAAATCTATTATCATTGAAGATTTGTAAAATAAGAATTAACAAAAGAGACAGACCAGAAATTAAGTACCATCTATATAGTTTGTTAAAAATATCAACCCTATTGTAGATTATTTCAGATGAAATCTTGTAATCAGTAGGCATCACGTCTTTCCCATATCTATTTTGAAATCCTTTAATACTTTCAAGTAATTCCTCAGATTGAGTATAATCTCCACTAATTTTTGATCCTCTTAGAGTCTGAAAATAAAGTTGTAATACATTATTAACGTATAAAGAATCAGCTCCATTAAAATTAACATCTTTTACCTCGGGCAGAGAGACCCATTTATTATTGTCATCATTAGGAATAGGAAAAATTCTCATAATTTTACCTTCTAATGCAGAATACAATAGGTTAACTCTTCTATCTAGTTCTATAACATCCTTTTCAATTTGTGTAGGGATAGTTGCTAAATAAGCTTTTTCTAGATTTGTCGCTAATTTATAATTCCCTAGTGAGTCAAAGAATGATACTAAAGGAGCTCTTTTTAAATTATTATCTAATCCTAAAATATTTTTTATTGTATCACCTTTTTGGCCTGATTTTATATATACAATTGGTGCATTAAACCAAACTCCTGGATTATCCATTATAGATAACAAAACTTGATCTGAGTTAAGTCCGTTATAAGTATTAGATCTACTCACCTTTCGTAACAATTCTGATGCAAAGGTATTTGCAGGCTTCATTCTACCTCCACTATCTTGAATAACCACTTCACCAAACTTACTAGAATGTTCTTTTGTGAAACTATTGGATTCAATAATTGAATCAATATATGTAGATTTATCTAATGTGTCTGACGATTGAGCAAATAAACTAGATGATAAAAAAAGAAAAATTAAAACAGAGGTTTTTTTGTTTAGCTGTTTAGCTAAAAATTTAAATCTAGTATTTCCTTGAAAAAAAATACCCATCATACCTAGATATAGTAAAAAATATCCAGCATAAGTTATAAATGTTCCCCAGAAATCATCATTAACTGATAATACAGTTCCTTTTTCATCAGGATCAAAAGAAGCTTGAAAAAATCTATATCCTTTGTGGTTTAGAATATTATTCATGAATATATCGTATTCAAATGTTTCATCATCTTCAACTAACACCTTACTCTTAAATGATGAATAACTACTTTCAGTTCCAGGATATTTATCGGCTATGAAATCATTTAATTTAATAGAAAAGGGGAGTTCTACTTTACTTGAACCATAAGAAAGATAAAAATCAAGATCATCTAAAGTTATTTTTTTTGGATTATTTACAAACCCTCTTCCTCCAAGCAAAGGCACTCTTTCAGTGACTCCGTTATAATTTAAATTTACATATAATACATCTTGACTAATACCGTCTTCATCTTCTGCGTCCAATATATCGAAGACACCTCTTAAAGCTGGTTCGGGAAAAACAAATTGAAATCCGGGTATTTGATACAAAGATCTTAACTCAAGTAACTCTGTCTTGTCTTTTTCTAATGGAGCACTTTGTTGAGTTGCCATGATTGTATATTGTGCATCAAATGGTGACTCAATAAAATACTCTCCTGACTTTGAAGATATATTAATAGCTCCCTTTTGATAGTAATTAAATGAAAATAGAATATTTTGTATGCTAGAAACCTCTCCTTCTTTTATGTAATGTTCTCTCCTATTTCCATCTGCAGCTTCAACTAATTTAATATACCTTTCTCCATTTGGATCTAAGACTAGACCTTCAGTAATGTTTTCTCTAAAGGAATCATATTCTATAGAAAAAACTTTAGAATCAAAATCATCTTTTATTTTGAATTTATTATTTGTATGCTCAGACAAAAGAAGATTCTGAGGCTTTAATGTTTTTCTAAGTGGCTCTCCTTTAATTTCACCATCAATAAAAACATTTAAATATGTTTTCTCAGATAAATATGTATTTGATGATGTGTTTTCTCTAATTGGCATAACACCCTCATCACCAATATATCTTGTTACCAATGCTCCTAAAAGAATAAAAATAAATGATAAGTGAAGAATAAGAACAGATAATTTTTCTCGATTTAACAAATTATACCTTTTAATATTTCCCATAAAATTTACCATCAAAAGAAGCATGATTACTTCAAACCACCAAGCATTGTAAACCCAGATTCTAGCAGCATCAGTTGAATACCAGGTCTCAAGAAATGTTCCAATACCCATTGCTAAAGGGAATAATATTAAGAGAACAAGCATTAACTTGGTTGAAAATAAAAGTTGTAAAATTTTCGATCCCATTTGTAAGGCATCAAAGATAAATATGAATTTTTAATATTTAGCTTAATTCTAAACAATTACATGTTAAAGTTTAATTAAATTTGCATCTTAAAATTATTATGGAAAGCTATAAAACTAGATTAAAAGACATTACTACTTTTATTTTTGATGTTGATGGGGTAATGACAAATGGAAAAATCATATACAGACATGATGGAAAAATTGATAGACAATTTAATGCAAAAGATGGCTACGCCATTAAACATGCTATATCCAAAGGCTATAGAATTGCCATTATATCTGGAGGTATGCAAGAAAATGTACGAAAAAGACTGAATTCCCTAGGTGTTGAAGATGTTTTTCTAAAGGCTTTTGATAAAATTGGAATTTTTGAAAAATTTATTAATGACAAAAACATTAACCCTAACAATGTTTTATATATGGGAGATGACAATCCTGATATAAAAGTTTTAAAAGTTGTTGGAATTTCTTCATGTCCTAAGGATGCTTCGGTAGATGTCAAATCAGTATGTGATTATGTTTCCCCAAAAGACGGAGGTTATGGATGTGTTAGAGATGTTATAGAACAAGTAATGAGAATTCATGATAAATGGATATAATTAACAAATCTAATTATCAGATAATTTTAGGTTCCGGATCATCAAGAAGAAAAGAGCTTTTAGAAATGACAGGGATTAATTTTACTGTTAATTCTAACCCTGTAAATGAAAATTTTCCAGAGTCATTAAAAAGTAAAGAAATCGCTGAATTTATCGTTATAAAAAAGACAAAACCTTTCAGGGAAATAGTAAAAGAAAATGAAATTATCATAACAGCTGATACACTTGTTTGGTTTGAAGATAAATGCTGGGGTAAACCTAATAATAAAGATGATGCAAAAAAAATGCTCAAAATCTTTTCTGGGTTAACTCATGAAGTAATCACTTCTGTTGGTTTTTTAACTTCAAATTATTTTGAAATATTAACTGAAGTTACTGAGGTTACATATAAAAATCTTAACGAAAAGGAAATAAATTTTTATGTTGACACAGTTAATCCAATAGATAAAGCTGGAAGCTATGGAATTCAGGATTGGATTGGGATGATAGGAGTTGAAAGAATTAAAGGGAGCTACACAAGTGTATTAGGTCTCCCAGTCCCCCAAGTTACAAGTCAAATATTAAAAATCATCAATGAAAATCTTTAAGTTAAAATATTCACAAAAGCTTCCTATAAGTTTGAATGAAGCATGGGATTTTTTATCATCGCCCAACAATTTGGAATTAATAACACCTAAGTCTATGGATTTCAATATTATTGATTGGGATAAAAAGAAAGCCTATCCAGGTCAAATTATTCAGTATACAGTTAAACCTCTTTTAGGTATTAAAATTAATTGGGTTACAGAGATAACTCAGGTAAGAGATAAAGAGTTTTTCATAGACGAACAGCGATTTGGCCCATATACATTTTGGCACCATAAGCATTTTATCAAAGAAATTGAAGGTGGTGTTATCATGGAAGATGTAATTCACTACAAACCTCCTTTTGGACTTATAGGAGTTCTATTAAATTTCCTTTTTATTAATTCTAAGTTAAATAGTGTTTTTAAACATAGAGAACTCGAATTAATTAAAACTTTTGGAAATTTTAAATAAATGAAAAATATTTTACTGATTGGTGGTTCAACCGGAATAGGTTATGAACTATCACAAAAACTTAAAGAAGATAATAATCTCTTCATAGCTACAAGAGATAAAGAAAAATTTAACGATACCAATATCAAAACAAATGATCTTAACTTGGATCTTGATTTTGAAACTGATTGGTTACCAGATCATATTGATGGATTTGTCTATTTGCCAGGCACAATTAACTTAAGGCCTTTCAAAGGATTAAAACCATCTGTATTTCTTGAAGATTTTAAAATTAATGTAATGGGTTGTATAGAAATTTTACAAAAGGTACTGCCTAAAATTCAAGCAGCAAAAAATCCAAGTATAGTTATGTTCAGTTCTGTTGCTGTAAAATTAGGAATGCCTTTTCATAGTTCAGTATCATCTTCTAAAGGAGCTATTGAAGGACTAACAAAAGCGTTAGCAGCAGAATTTGCCCCAAAAATAAGAGTCAACTCTATTGCTCCATCTATTTTGAAAACTCCCATGTCTGAAAAATTTCTTAATTCTGAAACAAAATTAGATAATGCAAAAAATAGACATCCTCTAAAAGAAATTGGATCACCTGAAGATATTTCTGAAGTTGTTAAATTTTTACTTGAAGATAATAGTAAGTGGATGACTGGTCAAATCATAACTATCGATGGAGGTATGAGTTCAGTTAAAACAAATTAATGAAGGGTATTAAAAAAACAAATCTTCCTTCAAAAACATGTCCAACCTGTGGGCTTGATTTTAGATGGAGAAAAAAATGGGAAAAAAATTGGGATAATGTTAAATATTGTAGTAAATCATGTCAAGGAAAAAAGTCACTAGCTTAGTCTGGTTTAGAAATAATCTAAGAGTATTAGATAATATTTCTCTTTCAAAATCAATCAAAGAATCAGATAAAACAATTGGTTTTATTAATATAGATCCAAATGATTTTAAAGAAACTAGCTTCGGATTTAAAAAAACAGAAAAATTTAGAGCAAAATTTCTCTTAGAGTCAATTTCTGATTTAAAAAAGAATTTAGAGAAGCTCAATATTTCACTAATTATAAAATATGAGAATTTAGGGTCATCTATTAGTAAAACTATAAATAAATATCAAATCGATAATGTTTATACACAAAAAGAATGGACAAGAGATGAAATTGTTCAGGAAAAAAATATTCCAAATGATACTAATCTTATAAAAGATTTTGATCAATTTATGTATTCACCAAATGATGTAAGTGAAATTTATGATAATATACCTCGTGGGTTTTCAAATTTTAGAAAAAAATGTGAAAAACTACTAAAAATTAAAGATATACTCCCACCACCTAAACCACTTAGCTTGGATAATAAAATTGATGAAGTTTTTAATGTTCCTTCACTATCTGATTTAGGGTTTGAACATTTTGAAGTTCATAAAGAATCTGCGTTTAAATTTAGTGGTGGAGAAAATTCTGGAATCAATAGGATAAATGAATATTTCTTTCAATCTAGAAACTTATCAAAATACAAACTAACTCGCAATGGATTGTTAGGTCAAAATTATAGTTCTAAAATTTCGTCTTGGTTATCTAATGGCTGTATTTCAGCAAAATATGTTTATTCTCAAATAAAGTTATATGAAAATACAATTGAAAAAAATGATTCAACCTATTGGTTATTTTTTGAACTAATTTGGAGAGATTTCTTTAAATATGTTTCTATGCAACATAAAAATAAATTTTTCAGTATTGATGGTATTTATGGAAATAATAAGGAATGGTCAACTGATAATAATATTCTAAATAAATGGATTAATGGTGAAACAGAAGATCCATTTATCAACGCAAATATGAATGAGTTGTCTCAAACAGGTTTTATGTCAAATAGAGGAAGACAAAATGTTGCTAACTATTTAACAAAAGAATTAAAGATAGATTGGAGAATTGGTGCTGAATATTTTGAAGCATTACTTATTGATTATGATGTTCACAGTAACTATGGAAACTGGCTATATAATGCAGGAATAGGAAATGATTCTATGCCGTTTAGAAAATTTAATCCAAAGTTACAGTCGGAAAGGTATGATCCTGATAAGAAATTTGAACAAACTTGGTTAAATGGATAAAAGCTGTTGTATAGTATTACCAAACCAATTATTTAAAGAAAGTCTTTTTCATAAAAAGGATTTTAAAGTTTTTTTAATTGAGGAGCATCTTTTTTTCAATCAATATAAATTTCATAAACAGAAAATTTGCTTTCATAGATCTACAATGAAGTTCTATTATGATTATTTGAATACTTTCGGCTGTAATACAGAGTATGTAGAATCCTTTAGCAAAGAATCTAATATTAAACTTTTAATTGAAAAGATTAATAATCTTGGATATGAGATAATTGAAATATATGATCCTGTTGATTATTTATTAAATAAAAGATTAAAAAATGCTTGTGCTGAATTAAATATAAGACTTGTAATTCATGAAACAGAGTTATTTATAAACACTAGTGAAGAGTTAAAAGATTTTTTTAAAGAATCAAAAAAGAAATTTTTTCAAACATCATTTTACAAATCAGAAAGAAAAAAAAGAAATGTTTTAATAGATATTGATGGAAAACCTGAAGGAGGGGAATGGACTTATGATATATTGAATAGAAAAAAATTTCCAAAAGATGAAATTCCTCCAAAAATTATAAATCCAAAAAAAAACAAATATGTAATTGAATCAGAAAAATATGTTACTAAATATTTCAATGAAAACTATGGATCACTTGGTCAATTTAATTATCCAACAACTATTGAAGAATCAGAGAATTGGTTTAGAAACTTTCTAAAAGAAAGATTTGATAAGTTTGGAGATTATGAAGATGCAATTGTGAAACACAATTTAACTCTGAATCATAGCATCTTAAGTCCTTTAATGAATGTGGGTTTTATTAATCCAAAAAAAGTAATTAAAGAATCTATAGAATATGCTGAAGAATATGATATTCCAATTAATTCTACTGAAGGTTTTATTAGACAAATTATTGGATGGAGAGAATTCATTAGAGGTGTTTACTGTGTCAAAGGAACTTTTGAAAGAACAAACAACTACTGGGGGTTTAATAGGAAAATTCCTGAATCATTTTATTCTGGTAAAACTGGTATTGAACCCATAGATACTTCAATAAAAAAAGTTTTAAAAACTGGTTACTTACATCATATTGAAAGATTAATGGTTTTAGGTAATTTTATGTTACTCTGTGAGTTTGATCCAGATGAAGTATACAAATGGTTCATGGAATTATTTATTGATTCATATGATTGGGTAATGGTTCCTAATATTTATGGTATGAGTCAATTTGCTGATGGTGGTCTTATGTCTACTAAACCATACATAAGTAGTAGTAATTATATATATAAAATGAGTGATTATAATAAAAATGATTGGGATAAAGTATGGGATGGTCTTTTCTGGAGGTTTATGGATAAACAAAGAGATTTTTTTATAAAAAATCCTAGATTAAGAATGCTTATAAACACATTTGATAAAATGGACCCAATAAAAAAGGAGAATCACTTGATCAATGGAGAAAAATTTATAAAAAGTATTACAATTGAAGAATAAAAGTCTAATTGAGATTGATAGAATAATTGAGATGGCATGGGAGGATAGAACTCCTTTTGAGGCAATATTTGATCAATTTGAAATTAATGAGAAGGTACTTATAAGTATAATGAGAAATAATTTAAAAAAGAGTAGTTTTAGATTATGGCGGGAAAGAGTTAATGGCAGAAAAACTAAACACTCTAAATTAAGAGAAAATAGTGTTGATAGGTTTAAATGTAAAATGCAGAGAAATATTTCAAATAATAAAATATCAAAAAGATAATTTAAATTCTTTCTACATCAGCTCCTATTGACTTTAATCTCTCTACTATATTCTCATACCCACGATCTATTTGCTCAACATTCTGAATTATACTTTCACCAGAAGCAGATAAAGCAGCGATAAGGAGTGCAATACCAGCTCTAATATCAGGAGATGTCATGTTTGTCGGTTTCAGTGAAGATTTAAAATTATGGCCGATAACAGAGGCTCTGTGAGGGTCACATAAAATTATTTTAGCCCCCATATCAATTAATTTATCTACAAAAAACAATCTACTCTCAAACATTTTTTGATGTATTAGAGTACTTCCATTAGCTTGAGTTGCAACAACTAGTATAATTGAAATTAAATCTGGACTAAATCCTGGCCATGGAGCATCAGAAACAGTTAAAATTGAACCATCTATGTAGTTGGTTATAGAATAACCATTTGCATGAGCTGGAATAATAATATCATCACCTTCTTTATTTAATGTGATTCCTAATTTTCTAAAAACATCAGGTATTTGACCTAAATTTTCCCAGGAAACATCTTTAATTCTAAGTTCACTTTGGGTCATTGCAGCTAAACCAATCCAACTACCAATCTCAATCATATCGGGTAATATTTGATGATTAGCACCATTTAGCTTTTTAACACCTTCAATACTCAAGAGATTTGAGCCAATACCAGATATATTGGCACCCATGTTGTTCAACAGTAAGCATAATTGCTGAATATATGGTTCACATGCAGCATTATAAATAGATGTATGTCCATCTGCTAAAACAGCTGCCATGATAATATTTGCAGTTCCAGTTACAGACGCTTCATCAAGCAACATAGTAGCACCTTTTAAAGAGTCTTTGGAAACAACTGAGTATGTTCTATTGTTTGAATTATATTCAAGTTTCGCCCCAAGTTTTTCAAGATTAATAAAATGGGTGTCTAATCTTCTTCTCCCTATTTTATCTCCACCAGGTCTAGGTATAGAAGCAGATCCAAACCTAGAAAGAAGAGGACCCACCAGCATTATTGAACCCCTTAGTGATTTGGCATCCTCTAAAAAATCTCCATTGTTAAGGTATTTAAGATTAATGTCTTTTGCATTAAAGCAAAATTTACCCTTATCTAGCTGTTCTATTTTAACTCCAAGGTTTTTAAGAATTTCTATAAGTTTATTTACATCAATTATGTCTGGAATGTTAGAAATTGTAACATCACTTTCTGATAATAAAGTAGCACAAATTACTTGAAGAGCTTCGTTTTTTGCACCTTGAGGCCTGATTTCACCAGACAATTTAACACCTCCTTTTACTCTTAGACTAGACATTAATATCTTCTTTTAGGCTTTTTTCTATTTTTATTGTTTGACTTATAATTATTATTTGTCTTGTAGTTATTGTTAGTCTTAACCATATTTTTAAGAAATTCACTTGAATCAGTCAATGGAAGCTTAGACTCTGGAACTTTTAATGTGCCATTAGATAAATCAGCTAAGTGATTAAAAATCACTTTATCATCAACAGAATCTTTATTCCAGTTTAAAAAGCATTTCTTCATATGATTAGCTATATTAGCTATCAACTTATCTTTTAACTCACCTTCATCCCACTCCATTGCTATATCAATCATTTTTTTGATATTATTTCCATAGAATCTGTATTTTGGAAAATTTTGTGGATATTCTAATTTATTAGGTTTTCTATTAACATAAATTTCTTTTGAAGGTTTTTCAAAGGGACTATCTGCATCTAGTTCAAAATTTGACATTATAAAAAGTTGAGCCCAAAGTTTGTGTTGAAAATCAGGAACATCTCTCAAATGAGGATTTAAATTTCCCATTACACCAATTATGGCTTTGGCCATGTTATTTCTTTCTTCTTTATCTTTTAAAGCTACGGCTTGATCAACCATTTGATGAACATGCCTTCCATATTCTGGAATTATTAACTTCTTTCGCTCTGTATTGTATTCTAATGTATTCATATTGCGCAATTTAATAAATTAATTACCATTTAGAGACTAATTATATCATCTATAATACTTACCTCTTTGTATACTCTAATGACATCTGACGGAGATAACGCTAAGTGTTCAAAGGTTACACTTATAAATTTATTAGTTGTAGATGATTTAAAAGATGATTTTCCGTCATATTTATCCAAAATTTTCTTCAATTGATCTATCTCATCACTGCCATCTTTAACAATGAATTTATACATGTACATGCCAGGCCAATCTTGAGAATCTAACAACTGATCTTCAAATCTTAAATAAAAATCTTCAGATTTAGTATTTTTATTTGACAAGGGGATTATTTTTGTGAAAACTTTCTACAAATATAACTAAACCTTTTTGGGTAAATGGTACAACAAAAAATAAATAAAAGAATTGTTTTAGCTGGTGGACCAGGCACAGGAAAAACTAGTGTATTGAATGAACTTGTTAAATTAGAATTTCACTGTTTTCAAGAGGCTTTTAGGGAGATTTTCTCTGATTATAAAAAAAAAGGATCAGATTTTAAATCAGAACCCGATAAAATAAGCAAGGAAATTTATAAAAAAAGATATAATGACTATTATCAAGCAGATAACTTAAGCTGCAAAGACGATAAAGTTTTCTATGATAGAGGAATTCATGAAATAACAGCTTACTTAAGATCCATAGATAAGTCCTCAACTTATTGGGATAATTTACCCGCTGATTATAATTACGACCTAATATTTATCTTTCAACCATGGAAAGAAATTTATAAAAAAGATAAAGAAAGAATAGAAGAATTTAGTGATGTAAAAAAAATTAGTCCTTTTATAAATGAAATATATCTTGAATCCGGTATTAAAATTATAGATGTTCCATTTATTAGCATAAAAGAAAGAGTTAAATTTATTTTAGAGAATTCATGAAAAAAAAAAATAGTATAATATTTTTTGGAACTCCCGATTTTGCTGTAAAATCATTGGACGCTATATATTCTAATTTCAATATTCAAAGTGTAGTAACTACACCAGATAGAAAATCTGGAAGAGGTCAAAAATTGAATGAAAGTGATGTAAAAAAATATGCACAAAAGCAAAATTTAAATATTCTTCAACCTGATAATTTAAAAGATGAAGGATTCATTAATGAAGTTAAGAAATTAGACCCCGACCTAATTATTGTTGTGGCTTTTAGAAAAATACCTAAAGAAATATTCTCGATACCAAAGTACGGGACAATTAATCTTCATGCTTCTTTATTGCCAAATTATAGAGGAGCTGCTCCAATAAACTGGTGTTTAATTAATAATGAAACTAAAACAGGAGTAACTACATTCTTTATTAATGAAAAAATAGACCAAGGGGATATACTTCTTCAGGAGGAGTTAATTATAAGTAATGAAGATGACTTTGGATTATTATATAATAAATTATCTAAAGTTGGTGCTAAACTTCTTGTTAAAACAATAAAAAAAGTTTTCAGTAATAATTTAAATCCCAGCAAGCAATACATAGATACTGAAATAAAGTTAGCACCTAAATTGAACTCTGAAAACACAAGAATTGATTGGAATAAACCTGTAAACAACATAATTGGTCAAGTAAAAGGACTTTCTCCAAAACCAGGAGCTTGGACTAAGATTAGAAATGGTAAAGATGTAATTAGAATGAAAATTTTAAAGGCTAAAGGTAAAGAGATTGAATCTTTACAAGATAAAATAACTGGGAAAATAGTTATTGAGAATGGAGAATTACACATATATTCAACTTATGGAGTTATCAATTGTCTTATAATTCAAATGGAAAATAAACGACAAATGAGTGCTAAAGAATTGATAAATGGGATGAAATTTGATGAAAAATCCCATGTTTACTAGGTAAAACAACTGGATTATCAACAAAACAACCCTATTTATTAACAATAATTGACTTTTAAGGCTCTAAATCGCTGGACTTACATTATATCCTATACTTTTGTTTAAACATTAAAATTAAGTGATATGAACAAATCAGAATTAATTGATGCAATGGCAGCTAACGCTGGCATATCAAAAGCATCAGCGAAAATGGCTCTAGAATCATTTCTAGGGAGTGTTAGTTCAACTTTAAAAGGAGGTGGTAGAGTATCACTAGTTGGATTCGGATCTTGGTCAGTTTCTCAGAGAGCTGCAAGAGATGGAAGAAATCCTCAAACTGGTGCAACTATCAAAATACCTGCTAAAAAAGTTGTTAAATTTAAAGCTGGAGCTGAACTTTCAAGTACAGTAAACTAAGTTTTAAATTCATTTAAAAAAATGTCTTAAAAGAGCTTCTAATAAGAAGCTCTTTTTTTTTAAAATGAAAGGAAAAATTCTAATATCTTCTCCAAATCTATTAAGTGATATGGTTTTCTATAAATCAATAATATTAATTATTGATAAGACTGAAGATGGATTAACAGGTTTAATTCTTAATAGACGATCTGATCTTTTCATAACTAAGGATATAAAATCTACAAGAAAAGTTAAGATAGATCTTTATTATGGTGGGCCAGTTTCAAATAATCATTACTATTTATTAAAAAGCGAAAGTGACCACTCAGAAAGTATTAAAATTGATAAAAACTTATATTGGGGTAACAATCTCGAATATCTTTTTGATCAAATTGAAGATGGGTTAGTTAACCAACAAGATGTAATTCTTTTTCAAGGATATTCTGGTTGGAATATTGACCAATTAGATGAAGAGATAGAAAATAATAGCTGGATAGTGTTGAATGATCAAATTGAAAATGTGTTTGACTATAAAGAAAATAATAGCTGGAATAAAATAATTAAAACATTTGGAAAAAAATATAGAATATGGTCAAACTCACCAGATGATATAACTTTAAACTAAGATGAACCTAGTACTTGCTTAAGATCCGAAATAAGACTATTCCATAATAATTTTGCTTCCTCTAATTCATCCTCATCAGAAAAATCAGTAACTATAAGAGAGACATCCTTGGTAATTTCATCCATTTGAATTTTAAATTCAAAGAAACACTCTTCCTCATCTGGCTCTCCATTAATCCATTGAAATCTGATTTTTTCATTTATTTTTTTAGATAATACTCTTGCATATTCCTCTGAGTCATCCCAGAAAAAAGTATATTTTTCACCTCTATAATTTACATCGTCAGAAAACCATTCAGATAAACCTGAAGGGGTAGATAGATATTGAAATAACAGTTGTGGAGATGATTGAAAATCATATTCAATTACAAATTCTTTTTTCTTACTCATATTGTTTCCAATATATTAAAAAAAGTTAGTATTTACATCAATAAACGAATTTTTACCAATACTTTCTTAGGATTTGTTTTATATATTTGCAATTCTTAATTTGGCGAGGTAGCTCAGTTGGTTAGAGCGTCGGATTCATAACCCGGAGGTCGAGAGTTCAAATCTCTCTCTCGCTACAAAAATTAAAAAAATGAAAAGATTTATATTATTATCATTAATTATTACTCTCTTCATTTCTGCATGTTCTAAATCAGATAATCCATCTGAATCATCAGTTATTTCAGAAGAAGTTTTTATTCAAGATTATAGCTGTGTAAGTTATGATGATTTGTTAAATCCTCAAACTACTGACAGAGATGATCTAATGCAATACTGGAATAAATTTGTAGAGGATGTTAAATGTACCTCTGGTGGGCCTGATTATGGGGAGAGAACAAAATTTTTAAAAATTTTCTTTGAATACACTTCTCTTTCACAAACAATTTCTGGAATAACTGCAGATCACCTAGCTTATTCGTCTTTTGTAGGGTATTGTAATGATGAAAGAGTAAATATTGGAGTTTTATACGATGGTTGGTCTGATTTAAACTTAATTCAAAGATTATGGGTAATGTATCACGAGTTTGGTCATGATGTTTTTAAATATGAGCATAGTAATGATCCTGCAGATATTATGTATCCATCCAGTACAAGATCTGATATCGATCTAAATGACTTTATTCAAGCAAAAGATAGGATGTTTAAAAGATCTTTTTCTGGTATTAGATATATTTCGTGTCCTGTAGTAGATAATTAATATTATTCTTTTTATTACACTATCTATTTACTTAAAATTAATTAGCTTGTTAGTAGATTCCTAAAGAAGCTCTAGAGAGTTGTATTAATTAGAGTAACCAATCCAAAAATAGATTTTTCGATAAAATTTGTAAGTATTAATTATATTGATTGTAATTGGTATAACTGAACTCCATTCTCTTTATACCATTTACTCTTTTTAATTAATTTGAATAACCCATGTGATGTTCTACAAGTGGATTCATTATTCTAAACCATAAGGGTGGAAAGAACGAAATTAAAATCGAAGTTGGGTAGCCATATGGAAGCTGGGGACTATCTTCTATAGATTCTAAAACTTGATATTTTTTTGATGATTTGAAATGATGATCACTATGTCTTGTAAGCTCGTAAAGTGTAATTCTTCCAATAGTATGATTTGAATTCCATGAATGGTTTGGTTTAACTCTTTCATACCTTCCATTTGATTTAATTCTTCTTAATAATCCATAGTGTTCAACATAGTTAATAGTCTCTAGAAATAGAAATGAAACAACAGACATGAATACTGAGTAAATAGTAATTATTAGACCATAGTTAAGATATATTAAAATTAAAAATGAAATTTGGAATAAAGTATAAAATATCATATCATTTTTAAGAGATATAAAACTTTGCTTAGAAACTCTTAAAAGTTTCAATTGGATTCTCCATGCACTTAAATATGTTTTTGTTACTGAACTGATCCAAAAACTATATAAATTTTGTTTATATTTTGCAGTAGCAGGGTCATCAGGAGTAGCAACATTTATATGATGACCATAGTTATGCTCTATAAAAAAATGCATGTAATGACAAGGTAAATATAATAATTTAGAGCAAGTTCTGCTAAATAAAGATTTTCTATGCCCTAGCTCATGTCCAACATTAATTCCGTTAGTAGCCATTACTATGCTAGCTGATAAAATTATACCTATAATTTCATAAGCTGAGTCTGTATTAAGTAAAGTGTTTAGAGAAACAAAAAATATCCCATAAACTATAGGAATATTTAAGTATAGTAAAAAATCAAAGAATGGATCTAAATTTCTACTCTTCTTTTCATCATCAGAATACTCATTTAAATATTCCTTTGTATTCGATTCTAAAATAGGAATAAAAACAAAAGTATATATTAAGGTTAAGTATACAAATGGCCCTCCAACTAAAATGCCAATAAATGCAGTTACTGCTATAGAGTACGACATTAGATATTTTAGATCTTTAATCATAGATTATTAGACTTAATTAAATTTAATGCTGAACCATTTTTGTACCATTCAATTTGCTGAGAATTAAAAGTATGATTCAATTTAATTAATTCTTTAGAATTGTCTGAATGAATGATTTCAAGAGACAGCTTATTACCAGGAGCAAAAGATTTTAAATCAATAAAATTAAATTTATCATCTTCTTGTATTTTATTATAATCATCTTCTTGATCAAATGTTAAAGCCAACATCCCCTGTTTCTTGAGGTTTGTTTCGTGAATTCTTGCAAATGATTTAACAATAACTACCTTAATACCTAGATGTCTTGGCTCCATTGCAGCATGCTCTCTTGAGGATCCTTCACCATAGTTATGGTCCCCGACTACTATTGTAGGAATTTGATTCTCTTTATAAAATCTTTGAGTCTGTGGAACTGGCGCATACTCATCTGTTATAAGGTTCTTTACACTATTAGTTTCCATATTGAAATGGTTAACAGCTCCTATTAAACAGTTATCAGAGATATTATCTAAATGTCCTCTAAATCTCAACCAAGGTCCTGCCATTGAAATATGATCTGTTGTACATTTTCCATGGGCTTTTATTAACAGTCTTGCATTAGTAATATTTTCTCCATCCCAAGGACTAAAAGGTTCAAGAACTTGAAGTCTTTTTGACTCTGGATTAATATTTATTTCAATATTAGAACCATCTTGTGGTGGCTCAACATAACCGTTATCCTCAAAATCAAAACCATTTGAAGGTAATTCATCTCCTAATGGAGGATCAAGTAATACTTGCTCTCCATCTTCTGAAGTTAATTTATCAGTAAGAGGATTAAAGTCAAGATTACCAGAAAGAGCAACAGCCATTACCATTTCAGGTGAAGTAACAAAAGCATGTGTATTTGGATTCCCATCAGCTCTTTTAGCAAAATTTCTGTTGAATGAATGAATTATAGAATTTTTTTCAGTGTTATCTTCCCCTTCCCTATTCCACTGACCTATACATGGACCACATGCGTTAGTAAATATCTTAGATTGTAAATTCTCAAAAACTTCAATGATACCATCTCTTTCAGCAGTATATCTAACTTGTTCTGAACCGGGGTTAATTCCTAATTGAGATTTTATTTTAATATTTTTTTCAAGAGCTTGTTTAGCGATTGAAGCTGCTCTTGATAGATCTTCATATGATGAATTTGTACATGAGCCTATTAATCCCCATTTTATTTCAGTAGGCCAACCTTCAGTTTTAGCTTTCTCTTTCATTTCATTAACTGGTGTAGCTAAATCTGGAGTGAAAGGTCCATTTATATGAGGTGTTAAAGTATTTAAATCAATTTCAATTATTTCATCAAAATATTTTTCAGGATTATCATAAACATCTTGATCAGCTTTAAGGTCATTCTTCACAGAGGAAGCTGCTTCTACAATATCCTTTCTGTCAGTAGAATTTAAATATCTTTCCATTGACTCGTCATAAGCAAAAATTGAAGTTGTTGCACCTACTTCAGCACCCATATTACAAATAGTACCTTTCCCGGTACAGGAAAGTGACTCAGCACCATCTCCAAAATATTCTAAAATATGACCAGTACCACCCTTAACTGTCAGTATGCCTGCAACTTTTAATATAACATCTTTTGCTGAAGCCCATCCATTTAACTTTCCAGTCAACTTAATTCCAATTAGTTTGGGAAATTTTAATTCCCATGGCATTCCTGCCATTACATCAACTGCATCTGCACCTCCTACTCCAATTGCAATCATACCTAGACCCCCAGCGTTAACTGTGTGGGAGTCAGTTCCAATCATCATTCCTCCTGGAAATGCATAATTTTCAAGAATTACTTGATGAATAATACCAGCACCAGGCTTCCAAAATCCAATTCCATATTTTCTAGAAACTGATTCAAGGAAATTAAAAACCTCAGAACTAACTTTATTTGCGTTTTTAAGATCTTTTTTAGCTCCAGATTGAGCGAGAATAAGATGATCACAATGAACTGTAGTTGGAACTGCAACCTTATTTTTTCCTGCTTGCATAAATTGAAGAAGAGCCATTTGAGCGGTTGCATCTTGACATGTTACCCTATCTGGACCAAAGTCAACATAGTCTTCACCTCTTTTAAAAATTTCATTAGAGGATTCATCCCATAAGTGAGAATATAATATTTTTTCAGTAAGAGTTAAAGGTCTACCAATAAGTTTCCGTGCATTTTTAATCTTTAAGGACATTTCAGAATATACACTCTTTATAACATCAATATCAAAAGCCATACTTTTATTTTTATCAAAAATAATATTTTATTATTTACTCATCTCTACAATTTCTCTAATAATACTATAATTAGAATCAAGTGAAACACTTTTGTCAATTGCAGACAAATGAATCTCACTAAAATTAGAGTCTTTAAATAAATTGAAGTTTGTTAAGTTTACACCTCCTCCTGGCATTATTGATATTCTTCCATTAGAGATTCTTTTAAAATACTTAAGCCTCTCAAGTCCTTTTTCTGAATCAATAACACTTCCTGAACATAAAATTCTATCAAAATTATTTTTAATCAATAATTCGAGAGATTCATCTTGATTAATAAGATAATCAAAAGCTCTATGAAAAATTAACTCATAACCTTTGGTGATATTTCTAAATTGATTCAATCTATAAGAGTCAATTTTTTTATTCTCATCTATAAAACCAACCACAAAACCATTGATTTTATATTTTTTTAATTCGAGGATTGAATCAATCATAGTTTCATATTCTTTATCATTGAAATTAAAATCACCCCCTCGAGGTCTAATAAGTATATTGATTGGAATTTTTGATTTCTTAATTGACTCAAGGGTGAAATCAAGAGATGGCGTCACTCCACCAATTAAGTAGTCTTCACACAATTCAATTCTATTAGCTCCAGCATTTTGAGCATTTATAATTGATTTAATAGATGTAGCACAAATTTCAATAATCATCATTTAGATAAGCAGTATCAATGCAGTATATTATTTTTTTTATAAAAGATAATTTTATTGAT
>ERZ891134.170-NODE-170-length-58446-cov-6.628110_pt1 | contig 58446 bp, 50 predicted proteins | sample MGYA00520888_ERZ891134 | MGnify/ENA primary metagenome ERZ891134 (study PRJEB32303, sample SAMEA104408692) | aquatic metagenome | biome: Brackish water; feature: Coastal; material: water | place: Baltic Sea | collected 2014-10-23 | depth 10 m ... | reverse complement strand
TACAGCTTCATTAGCGGCTTGTATCGATTTCTCAATGGTATTGGCAATACTTTTTTCCAATGTAATCGAAGGTCGAGTTTCTCGTCGATCACGCCTTTCTTCTGCCTCTTTTTCGTTGCTCACTAGTATAGCCACAAAAAATAGCAGAATAGCCCCAACAAAGATTTCCCAAGAAAATGAACGCATAGTTTTCCTACATTATAAGTGTACAAGAACATACGAAGAACTCGTACGAAAGTTTCAGCCCAATCAACTCCTATATCAACTACCCGATGAACATTCAACAGTGGTGTACTCCTTATCTAAAACAGGCCAATGAAGAAAGGGAATATCTGCATCGTTTTCCCGAACTAAGTTATCAGGAATTTGAAACAACCAACTATATTGAGCAGCAATTAACGCAGCTAGGTTTGGTTGTTGAAAGACCGTTGGACACAGGGTGTGTAGCAATAATTGAGGGCGACATTGCGTCGGACAGAGTAGTTGCTTTGAGGGCAGATATCGACGCGCTGCCCATACAGGAGGAGGGCGAAGCTAAAGCTGATTTTTTTTCAACACGACCAGGGATAGCCCACTGTTGCGGTCATGATGCGCATACCGCTAATTTATTAGGAGTCGCGCGAGTATTGGCGAAACATACCTCCCATATATCGGGAAAGGTGTTGTTAATTTTCCAACCTGGTGAAGAAACATTGCCAGGAGGTGGGCGTTTGCTTTGTGAGACAGGATGGTTACAAAAGTATCCCATTCAGCAGATATTCGGTCTGCATACCTCTCCATCGCATAAAGTGGGAACCATTGCCACCCGCCCTGGGGAATTAATGGCAGCTCCGGATGAGTTTCACGTGACTATTCACGGGGTTGGTGGACATGCGGCGCGCCCTCATGAAGCCATTGATCCAGTGGTAATTGCGGCTGAATGTATCTCCGCCTTTCAGACTATTGTAAGTCGAAGCGTTGATCCAACAGAATCGGCAGTGGTAACGATTGGCAGAATTGAGGGTGGTACGGCCCACAATATAATTCCGGAAAAGCTTCAATTATGGGGAACCATACGAAGCTTTTCTAGCGCTACGGCCAAGCGTATTGAGCAGCGAATGCACCAACTTTGTGCGGGTATTGCTCAAGCCCATAGTGCTGAAATTTCCTTGACAATTAACAAAGGATACCCTGCTGTAATCAATGATGAGCGGGCAGCGAAACAAGTACTTAATCATGCACAGAGCTTATTTACATCTGATAAGGTCGTAGAAATGGAACGTCCTATCATGGCAGGAGAGGATTTTTCGTTTTATCAGCAATTTTTTCCAGGTGCTTTTTTCTTCGTCGGCAGTGGGGCTCAAGAAAGTGATTCAACCTATGTTTGGCATCATCCAAAATACAATGTAGATCCTGGTTTTTTTGAAACGGCAATGCCCTTAATGGTATCATTAGCTATTGGCGGTTCAGGTGAAGCTGAGATAGAATAAGCCTGAGGTAATGTAATGAGTGTGCAAAAATCCGTTCACCGCCCTGGCTATGCTCAGTGGTCATACTGGGAAAGAGAGTTGGGTTGGGATCAAGCATTAACCAGTTATCTGGCGTACAAACCATTGGAAAAAAACTATGATTTTGTAGTAGTTGGAGCAGGATTTACAGGTCTATCAGCAGCCTATCATTTAGCTAAAAAGCATCCAACCGCCAAAATTGCTCTTATTGATCGTCACCTTCCTCCATTGGGGGCGAGTACTAGGAATGCAGGCTTTGCTTGCATTGGTACAATAGGGGAATTTATCGCAGACAGCCAGTTAGAACGGGCGGAGCGCGTATGGGATCGAATGCATGAACGTTGGCAGGGTTTATCCTTGCTAAGAAGTATTCTGGGTGATGTAGCCATTGGGTATGAACCTTTGGGTGGGCACGAACTATTTACTGATGAGGCAGAATTTGAGAGGGTGTTGACTCATTTGGCTCATTGTAACACAGCGTTAAAAAACAGGACTGGTCTAGATCATTGGTACAAACCAACAACTATCAATGACTACTCAGCTATTTCTATGCCGAGAGAGGGACAACTTCAACCCGCAAAGGCGTGGTCTGGATTTGCACAATTGTGTGAGCAGATGGGGATACGCTTGGCTTGGGGGCAGAGTTTAGTAGATGTATTGAAAAAAGCGAATGGCGTATGTTTAACAGTAGAAGATCCTAGCCATCAGAGTCAACAGGTTCATTGCTCATCCGTTATTCTGGCAACTAATGCGTTTTCCACGTCACTGGATAAAGATATTTCGGTGAGCCCTGGGCGAGGTTTGGTGCTGCTGACCAAAATTTTAGATTCTCAGCCATGGCAAGGAACCTTTCATGCTCACCAGGGATACATTTATTTTCGAAATGTTGGGGCACATCGTTTGTTGTTGGGGGGAGCTAGGCATGTGGATGTTTCCGGTGAAAACACCACTCAATTTGGTATTAACAAAGAGATCAAATCTTTCTTATTTGGGTATATGAACGAGGTGTTAGGGATTGATCCTAACGGGGTAGAATATGAGTGGTCGGGTATTATGGGTTTCACTCCTGAAAAAAACCCAATTATCAGAGCTGAACCGTCCCAAAATATGGTTTGGGCGGTAGGGTTGAGTGGGATGGGGGTCGCATTGAGTACTGGACTGGGTAAGCAAGCTGCAGAATTAGTTAGTTAGGTCTTCCTAACCGTTCTTATTCGCAATCAGTGTTTGATAAAAGCGTAACCATTCTGCTGTAATCATAGCCGTAGCTCCCCACAGAGGGACGCGGTGTATATAGTAAAAGGGTACGTTGTAGATTTGATTACGAAGGGTCCATTGTTCCATTTTTATTCGTTTTGTGTCCAGCAGCTGCTCATGGGGTACTCGAATGATTTCATCCACCTCATTGGGGCATGCATTCATACTTTCTATATCATGTAGCCATGCGATAAAGGGAGTTATCTTGTGTTTACTATGATGTAAATAAAAGGTTGGGAGTTCTCCAATGAGCTCAACCGTTTCAGCTTTGATGGATAGTTCTTCTTCTATCTCTCTCGCCACCGCTTGTTCAGATTTTTCATTCGGGTCAAGGCGCCCACCAGGAAAACTGATTTGCCCGCCATGGCTTAGGTGCTGTTTTCGTAAGGTGTATATTATTTCAAGTGTAGCATCCTCAAAAGATGGGCTTGGTCCTATGCGGTTGGACGGGGCTTGATAAAGAGGGATACATACGGCACTTTCGGTATAAATAATGTCTTTAAGAGGTTTTTGTGGACTCTGGTCTGGGTTCGGGTTTGTGCTATGGTCTGGGTTCGGGTTTGTGCTATAGGCTCGAATTTGTGAGGCAATGGTATCCCTTGGGGTAGGACGCATTTCACCGTAATAGGGTTCTTCTGGAAGATAGCCTTCGGCCATCCGCTTGAAGTGCTGTATCAAGGAAGTATATGACATGGTGGAATATAGAGAGTCTAAGGAAAGATTTTTTATGAATCTCTAGCCTGCTTACCTTGTGGGTATACCATCACAGTGATTACCCAGACCGTTGGTTATTCATCATTCGGTTTGTACTAACATTTTGTACTAACATAAAGAGCATGAAAAAATATAATGTATATGGGGTTGGAAATGCCCTGGTCGATTTGGAATGTAAGATTTCCACTGAATTTTTAGAAGAACAGCAAGTGGCTAAAGGACTAATGACACTGGTTGATGAAGCAACCCAACAGCGCCTGTTAGAGGCTATGTTACATCACGATTATGAACGTAAATCGGGGGGGTCAGCTGCAAATACCATGATTGCTATTAGTCAATTAGGAGGTAGTGCCTATTATTCTTGCAAAGTTGCAGCCGATGAATTTGGAGATTTCTATCTGGCCGATATGACCAATGCGGGAGTTCAAACAAATTTAGACGGCCAGGCAAGGCAAGCAGGGACAACGGGTAAATGTCTGGTGATGGTTTCAGAGGACTCTGATCGAACCATGAATACTTTCCTAGGAATAAGTTCCGAGTTATCCGTACAAGAACTTTCACCTTTAGCTATTCAATCCTCAGAGTATGTGTATGTAGAAGGATATTTAGTTGCAACCGATGATGGTTTTGATGCGATGAAAAAAACCTTTTCTATTGCAGAAGAACATGGAGTACGAAGTTCTATTACCCTTTCCGACCCTTCTATTGTTCAAGCGTTTAGGCCTAAATTTCAGGATGTCATTGGTGCGTCGGTCGATTTATTATTTTGTAATGAAGAGGAAGCAAAAGCCTATACGGGAGCATCGAGTCTACTGGAAGCTCGTGAAGCATTAAAAAAAGATGCCAAGCGCTTTGTTATTACGATGGGTAAAAATGGAGCAATGATTTTTGATGGATATACCTTTATTGATATAGAGCCATTTCCAGTTAAAGCGGTAGATACCAATGGAGCTGGTGATATGTTTGCGGGTAGTTTTTTATATGGGATTACCAATGGATTAGGCTACGCTGCATCGGGTAAGTTAGCCACCAAAGCGGCCTCAAAAGTAGTTGGACAATATGGCCCTAGACTGAGTTGGCAACAAATGCATGAATTGTTGAAATAATATGAATGAGATTGTTCTAGCCTCCCGTAACCCGAATAAAATCCATGAGCTCAGGGAACTACTTTCCTTACCGGATCTTCGGGTCTTATCCACTGCTGATTTCCCAGAACTCGAAGAGGTAGATGAGGATGCGTTGACTTTAGAAGGAAATGCATTGAAAAAAGCTCATTATGTAGCAATGGTAACCGGTTTGCCTAGCTTGGCCGACGATACTGGCTTGGAGGTTTCAGCTTTGAATGGAGCGCCAGGGGTCTATTCTGCTCGGTATGCAGGAGAACAGGCCAGCTATGATGATAATGTTGAAAAGTTGCTCTCAGAAATGGAGGATATTGAGCAGCGTAAGGCACAATTTCGAACGGTAGTTGCCTTTGTAGACGCAGACAAACAGTGGATTTTTGAAGGTGTTTGCAGGGGTCACATTTCCAGATATAGGAAAGGAGTAAAAGGCTTCGGTTATGACCCTATTTTCGTGCCAGATGGATTTGAGCAAAGTTTTGCTGAAATGGGTTCTAAGCAAAAAAATAGCATTAGCCATAGAGGTTTAGCTATGAAAGAGGCGGTGGCATTTTTACAAAAATGGGCTTAGAAATGGAGAGTAGCGCAACAGCTTTTGGTTGGTTGGATTATGTTGTTTGGGTTGTTTACATGATCTTTGTGGCATATTTCGGGTTAAAAGCCTCGGGTAAACAACAAAACGCAAGGGACTACTTCTTAGGAGGAAAGGGGTTGCCGTGGTGGGCGGTATTGTTTTCTGTAGTTGCCACTGAAACCTCCACCTTAACCTTTATTAGTATACCTGCAGTTGCTTACGGTGGTAACCTTACATTTTTGCAAATTACTATTGGGTATTTTATTGGGAGAGTGATTGTCGCATTGGTATTTTTACCTCGATATTTTGAGGGCGAAATGTTTACAGCCTATACCTTTTTAGAGCGCCGGTTTGGTCCTTCCATGCGGAATGCCACCTCGATCACCTTCATGTTTACACGCCTATTAGCAGACGGGGTTCGTTTATTTGCCACGGCTATTCCTTTGGCTGTTTTATTACGCTTTGGGGGAGCATTCGAGGCATGGAGTGATTTTCAACTATATGTAATGGCTATACTAGTCATCACCTTGGTTACACTTTTATATACATTTTTAGGAGGAATTAAGGCAGTGGTATGGATGGATGTGATCCAACTTGGAGTGTATCTCGGAGGTGCTATTCTCGCTGGGCTGCTATTGGTTCAAGCCCTGCCAGATGGTTGGCAATCGTTTCATCAGGCGGTGGTAGCTTCTGGAAAAACACAATGGTTTGATTGGGGATGGGAGGGAAGCTGGAGAAACTATTTGGAGCAACCCTACGTCTTTGGCATATCCTTAATTGGTGGGGCGGTTTTTTCTTTGGCATCTCATGGCACGGATCATTTGCTCGTACAGCGTCTGCTTGCAACAGGATCCTTAGGTTCTGGTCAAAAAGCACTTATTGGAAGTGGTATTGTGGTTATCCTACAATTTTCATTGTTTCTATTTATTGGATTATTGCTCTATACCTTTTACGAAGGGGCAGATGTGGCTGCTCTTGGGTTACGAACTCAAGATGAAATATTTGCCAAGTACATTGTAGAGCAAATGCCCGTTGGGGTTTCTGGACTTATTGTAGCCGCTTTGTTTGCCGCTGCAATGAGTAGTTTAAGTTCATCATTAAATGCTTTAGCCTCTACCACATTATATGATGTGATTATTCCTTACCGCAAAAAAGTATTAAGCGCTGTGGAAGAACTTAGCTTGTCAAGGGGCATTACCCTTGTATGGGGAATTGTGTTAAGTGTTTCCGCCCTTATTTTCGCCTCCCTTCAACTTCAGGCTGGGGAACGACCAACGGTAGTCGAATTGGGCTTAGGCATAGCTTCCTATACCTATGGTGGGTTGCTTGGAGCTTTTTTGTTGGGTTTGATTAGTAATAAAGCTCAATCCAGAGATGCATTGACAGGTTTTTTCTCCGGGTTAATTAGTCTGCTGTTCATGGTAAATGGTCCAGTCCAAAACCTACTACCTGGTGAGCCTTTAGCTCTTGCATGGCCACTATATACCGCTGTTGGTGCTGCTATAGTTGTACTGGTCGGCGAAGTATCTGCCCGTGTTAGAAAGAATACTAAAACTATCGAATAATGGTTTCGTTTCGCTTAGGTCCTGTAGAAATAATTTTAAAAGGAACCCCTAAATAATCTTCAATAAATCGAATGTATTCTTGAGCTGAGCTAGGTAATTCGTCCCAAGTGGTGATACCTGAAATATCTTGATCCCAACCTTTCAGTTCCGTGTAGACAGGTTCCATTTTTTCCAAGTTTTTGAGACCCAAAGGGAACACTTTGGTTTCTACCTCATCAATTCGGTAGGATGTACAGACTTTAATAGTGTCAAAGCCATCCATCACATCCATCTTGGTTAGCGTTAATTCATTAAGTCCGTTTATCCGACATGCATACTTTAACGCAACCAAATCTAGCCATCCACATCGGCGTGGACGCCCTGTTGTTGCACCAAATTCATGACCTTTTTTGCGAAGTAATTCACCTGTTTCTTCAATGAGTTCGGTGGGAAAAGGGCCATTTCCAACTCGAGTACAATACGCTTTGGTGATCCCCATTGCTTGGGTAATAGCTAAGGGTGGAATACCGCTACCCGTACAGGCTCCACCAGAGGTAGGAGATGAGGAGGTTACATAGGGGTAGGTGCCATGGTCAACATCCAGTAGGCATCCCTGAGCCCCTTCTAACAATATATTTTCATCCCTCTCAAGCGCTTCATGTAACATATGCGTAGTGTTACAAATGTAAGGGCTCAATTTAGCAATAGCGCCTTCAAGCTCATTAATTAGTTCTTGGGCATCGATAGTTGGTTCTTCATAAATATTTTCAAGAGCCCGGTTTATGTCTTCAATATTTTGAATGAGCTTTTGATGAAGTACCTCCGTATCTAACAAATCAATCATCCGGATCCCAATTCTCGCTACCTTACTCACATAAGCAGGCCCAATACCACGCCCAGTGGTACCAATAGCTTTGGCGCCTTTATTTTTTTCCTTCATTTGGTCAAGAATCTTGTGATAAGGAAGGATTACATGGGCAGTTTCTGAAATGAAGAATCGGTTCTCTAGGCTAAAGCCCATTGAGTGAACTTGATCGATTTCTTCTAGTAGTGCAATAGGGTCGATGACAACACCATTCCCGATTATACAAATCCCATCTCCATTAAAAATGCCCGATGGGATGAGATGAAGTACTACTTCTTTATCATCAAATTTAAGGGTATGGCCGGCATTTGCACCTCCTTGGAATCGTACTATATATCGAGATTCTTTACTAAGAAGGTCAACTATTTTACCTTTTCCTTCATCGCCCCATTGGGCGCCAATTACTACTCTGGTAGACATAAATGATTGCTAAGTGATCAATAAATAAAGATAAACAATAAAAAAGGGGTGTATTAAGCTACACCCCTTAGTTAAGACGAATGATAAGCCTGGGGAGTTAGGCATCTTCTTTGTAAGATGCTACCGCATCATCCACCGAATGGAAATGTTTAAACACGGTGATGAGTTTGGTTACCACTAAAAGGCTTTCAATTTTATCGGTTGCATTGGCAATTCGTAGATCGCCTCCTGCTTTTCTCATAGTGGTAAGACCACCAATAAGCATGCCTAAACCCGAAGAATTCATAAACTTTACCTTAGATAAATCAACAATTATGTTGGTCTTATTTACATCGATTAAGGCGTGTAATTCTTCGTTCAAACTGACCGCATCGGGTCCTCCCATAACATTGCCTTTAAATTCAATGACAACGCAGTTGTAACGTTCTGACGTTTGATAACTCATGATAATACTAAGGTTTATTTAGTGGTTTTTTTTGAATCTAATTCAAGTACAAGAGGGCTAGCTACAAAAAGTGAGCTATAGGTACCTAGAATTACACCTATTATAAGTGCAAAAGACAAACCTTTCAAGACCTCTCCACCGAATATAAACAGAATAGTTACCACAAAGAAGGTAGTTAATGAAGTAATTACGGTTCGGCTGAGCGTATCGTTTAGACTTTTGTTGAACATTTCAATAGTGTCCATACCTTTATGAACCAATTTATTTTCTCGAATCCTGTCAAATACAACTACCGTATCATTTAAGGAGTAACCAACAATGGTTAGAAAGGCGGCAATAATATTTTGATCGATTAATAAATTAAATGAGACTACATCGCTCAGCAAGGTGAATATACCTAGCGTGATTACCACATCATGAAGCAATGCTGCAACCGCTCCCGCTGAAAAAGTCCATTTACGGAATCGAATGAGGATGTAAAGGAAAATGATAACAATCGCATAAACGACGGATTGAGCAGCTGCTCCTTTTAAATCCTCCGCAAATCGGGGACCAATTGAATCGCTCTTTTCCATGCTGAAGGTAGCACCACTGATGTTGGTACTAATAGCGTCTTCAATAATGTTTTGCACTTCATCAGTGCCTAGCTCGTTGTCGGTTCGGATGAGTATTTCACTGTCCGACCCAAAGAGCTTTACTTCAGGTGTTGAACCTAATGGTTCGGTTAAGAAAGACCGAACATCTTGGGTGTTTACGGGAGCGTCGAATACATAAACGAATTCTTTACCCCCACGGAAGTCAATTCCATACTGTAAACCCTTTGTAAAAATTATAGCAAGAGATGCTACAAATAATATACTAGAAAGGGTATAGGCAACTTTACGTTTGCCTAAAAAATCAAAGTTGGGTGTTTCAAACCATCTCATAAGAAGTACCTTTTATGTTAAATTTTTTATTAACCGAAGCTAACCGCTTCTGTATTGTTGCGGGTTAAGTAGTCTATGACTACGCGCGTGATAACGATGGCACTAAAGAGTGAACATGCAATACCCGCCAGCAGAGTAACAGCAAAACCTTTTATAGGTCCTACACCAAAACTCATTAGGATTAAGGCCACAAACCCTGTGGTTACGTTCGCATCTATGATGGCACTCATCGCATTCGCATAACCTGCTGAAATCGCAGCTTTCATGGTTTTTCCACCTCGTTGTTCTTCACGAATTCGATCAAATATTAGCACGTTGGCATCGACCGCCATACCGATGGTTAATACGATACCTGCCATACCTGGTAAGGTTAACGTCGCTTTGAATCCTGCCAGAATACCGAGGATAAAAATGATGTTTAGTAGAAGTGCTAAATCGGCAACTCCACCACCTGTTCGGTAATATACAATCATGAAGATTGCCACAATGGATAGTCCAAAAAGTACCGATCGGAAGCCTGCTTGAATAGAGCTTTCACCCAAGGTAGCACCAACGGTTCGTTCTTCCATAATCCGAAGTGGGGCTGGCAGAGCACCAGACAGTAAAATGTTCACTAAATCTTCGGCTTCTGCAACATTTTCTAGGCCTGTAATGCTGGAATTTCCACCGGTAATCTTGGTTGATACATTTGGATAAGAAACCACATATCCGTCAAGTACAATAGCGATGGGTTTGCCAATATTGGCTCCCGTAATTCGACTCCATACTCTCGCGCCTTCACTGTTCATTCCCATAGAAACCTCTGGAACATTAGTGGTTGGATCGAACTGAATAGATGCTTCTTCAATTACTTCCCCAGTAAGTTCGGCATTATCCCGTACCCCGTAAAGAGCAAACTGTTCTACGCCACCTTCAAAGTTAAGTGATCGTGAACCCCAAAGGACAACGGTATTTCGGGGCATTATGCGTTGAATGTCAGATGTACTAAGCAAGTCCATGATCGCCGCGGTATCTTCGGCCATTGCATACCCGAAAACGTAGGGACTTTGAGTTTGAATGAAAGACATTCGCTCTAGAAGAGCGTTGGAGGGACCGCTTAGGTTTAGGCTATCAGAACTATCCGCTTCCACGTTGTACAATTCGATGGCACGGTTTCTGAAATTAGAGAAGTCTTGGGCATCTGCACCTGTTCGGAATTCTAGACGCGCGGTACCTTTTAATAAATTTCGTACCCGTTCTTCGTCATCCACACCAGGTAACTCTACTATAATTCGGCTCTGTCCCTGTTTAACGATAGATGGTTCAGTTACACCAAAGCGGTCGACCCGAGTTCGAATAATTTCAATAGCTCGGTCGAGTGCTGCATCGCGCTGAATTTTAAGAAAAGCTACGATCTCGTCATTAGTTGAACGGCGAGTGATGTCTTGAGATTCGCTTCGATAATACCGACTTAATCGAGCATCTGGGTCTCGTCTCTCAAACTCGAGCTGCATTTCATCAATGAAATCAGTGTCGTTTTCTTCGGCTACTTCTTGAGCCAGCTGAACAACTTCATCGAGCTCGTTATCGCGGTTACTTCCTGCTAGTTCTAAAATTAGTTGCGGAGTACCAACCTCGAGAGTAACGTGCATACCGCCTTGTAAGTCCAAACCTAATGAAAGGATATTTTCTTTTAGGTTGGAAAGTTTTTCAGCGTTATCCATTTCGTATTGAGTACGTTCTTCTTCTGTGAAGGTACTCATTTGTCGTTGTTCCAAGTTCCAAATAATGGTTGGATACAAGTAATATAGTGTAAGGGCAAAAAAAGCCGCAATTACACCGAGTTTAAATCCGTTTCCTTGCATGATAATAGTGTTTTATTGTTAGTATAAAATGATGGGAGGGTTCGCTTTATTCGAACCAAAAAAGAAAAAGCTAAGTGATGGGAGCTAAGGAGCACCAATGGCGATTCCACTACCCATAGGACGCTCTTCCGCAGTAGAAGGGTAGGTTGGCCTGAGAAGGGTGGTGAATGAAACCTTTTGGTTCTTGTGGGTAGTGGGCTCAACTAAATGGGCAGGACTCGTAAGTTTTGGTAATTTAGCTTGAGCCTGATTATTGAGTGCGTACACTCTTGGCTCTTGAAGTATGGCCATGTGCTGATGCTGATCCATATGATCCAGCATGTTCCACTCTTCGAGAAGTTCTTGATCCAGATTTTTTTGTTTTAGATAATCCTTGACTGCAATAGTCCATTGATCCACATTTTCGCTTTCATTCCATAATTTCTGCAGGTGTAGACGTACCGCTTCAAGGCTTTCTGGATCCGACAGCTCAGGATACTGATTTGCAGTCAGTGAGCGATCAAAGTGTTTGTTGAGCCATTGAGTAAACCGCTGATTCTCGAGTTCATTCTCGAGCATGGGTATGCTCTGAATAATGAACGCACATAGCAGTAGGCTCAAGCTAACTTTTTTAAGAATATGTGTGCGGAAAAAATTCATATCTAGATCTTCAAGATAGTAAGCTCAGAGCTTTCCTACAACGGTAGATAGTCGTTCTAATTCTTGTTTCAAAAACTGCCCTGTGTGTGAATTCTGAACTTCAGAAATACTTTTTGGGCTTCCTTGTGCCACTATTTGTCCTCCAGCCTTACCCCCTTCCGGTCCTAAATCTATAACCCAGTCGGCGGCTTTAATCACGTCTAAGTTGTGCTCGATGACCATTACGGTGTTCCCTTTATCCACTAATTGTTGAATTACATTCACTAATAGACGAACATCTTGAAAATGCAAACCCGTTGTCGGTTCATCCATTACATAAAGGGTGTTCCCTGTTCCTATTTTTGAGAGCTCTCGGGCTAGTTTTATCCGTTGAGCTTCACCACCAGATAAGGTAGTACTGGATTGACCAAGGGTAAGGTATCCCAACCCAACGGAAGTGAGTGTTTGAAGTATTCTTGAGATAGCCGGTTGCGAGCTAAAAAATTCAACCCCTTCCGATATAGGCATTTCTAAGACTTCAGAAATATTTTTTTCCCGGAAGTATATTTCCAATGTTTCGCGGTTATATCGGCGTCCTTGACAGGTTTCGCAGGATACGTACACATCAGGCAGAAAATTCATTTCTATTTTACGCACACCATCGCCTTTACAGGTTTCGCAACGCCCCCCTTTTACATTGAACGAAAACCGGCCCTGATCATAACCACGTATCTTGGATTCGGGTAATTCTGCAAAAAGTCTTCTAACATGATCAAATACCTTGGTGTACGTTCCAGGATTGGAACGAGGCGTTCTGCCTATAGGGCTTTGGTCTATGGATATAATTTTATCCACATTATCTAGCCCTTGAACCTCATCGTAGGGTAAAGGAACCGCTTTAGATTTATAAAAATGATTCGATAGAATAGGAACTAATGTCTGGTTGATGAGTGAGCTTTTTCCGGAACCACTAACCCCTGTTACAGCAACGAAGGTACCTAAGGGAAACTCCAAATCTACCGACCGAAGATTATGCCCTCTAGCATTAGTAATACTTATTTTTTTTGAATTCCCTTTTCTGGGGGCTTCTGCAACGGTAACTTGTTCTTGGTCCCGTAAAAAACGAGCCGTCATCGATTCTGGGTCCAATTCATTTGGTTTACCCTGCGTTACAATATGCCCTCCATATGCGCCTGCACCAGGCCCCATATCAATTACATAGTCAGCCTTCTCGATAGTATCGCGGTCATGCTCTACCACGATAACGCTATTTCCAAGGTCACGAAGGGTTTCAAGAGATTGTATAAGTTTCTTATTATCTCGTTGATGGAGTCCAATACTAGGTTCATCGAGTATGTAGAGAACTCCCACAAGCTGCGTTCCAATCTGGGTAGCTAGTCGAATTCGTTGAGCTTCACCACCACTCAGCGTTTGAGCCTCTCGATTCAGGCTTAGGTAATTGAGACCTACATTCAACAAAAAATCGAGTCTATCTCTAATTTCTTTGAGAATTTGGTGCCCTATTTGTTGCTGTCGGTCGCTCAGGTGTATATTATATAAGGTATCCCTGAGTTCCTGGATGTCCATTTGTACTAAATCCTGAATACCAAAGGTATCCAGTTTGTAGGAAAGAGCTTCTTTGTTTAGTCGCCCGCCACCGCAGTCTGGGCAGCTAACTTTAGACATAAAAGCCTTGGCTTTTTCACGTTGCTTAGGGGATTTAGATTGTTCGTACTGTTCGATAATTGTATCGCGAAGTCCTTTGTAGCTGTGTTGATAAGTGACCTTATCGGAACGAAATTCATAGGTAACCGCATATTTTTGGGTACCACTTCCTTTCATTATTGTGTCAATGAGTTCACCAGAGAAGTTAGTGATAGGGGAATTGAAATCCTTTCCAAAGTGAGCTAAAACGGCTTCCAGCTGTTTAAAGGCAAAGATATCTCTCGGTTTTCCGAGAAAGCGAATACCTCCTTCCTCCACACTTTGTTGTGGATTAGGAACTAAGAGCTCCCAACTAACATCGTATGCATGTCCTAAGCCATCACAGGTTGGACATGCTCCGAAGGGAGAATTGAAGGAAAATAAGTTGGGTGCTGGGTCTTCATAGGCTACACCCGCTTCCGGATCGAATAATTTTTGCGAAAAAAGGCGGTCTTCCCAACCATTTTTTGACTTTAACGCCAGAACAACGGTTCCATCGGCCATTTCAAGAGCAGTTCTTACACTGTCAGCGATCCGTTTTTCACTCTTGGAGCTAACCACAAAACGGTCTACTACTATTTCTATGGTATGGGTTTTGTACCGGTCTAGCATGAGTCCAGTTTCCAACTCAATAATTTCCCCATCTACCCGAGCTTGTAAATAGCCTTGTTTGACCATTTGCTCGAAAAGCTCTCGGTAATGTCCTTTTCGCCCTCTAATCACCGGTGCTAGACAGTAGGCTTTCGTACCTTCTTCAAGGCCAAGAATGGCAGATACTACTTGGTCTGCCGTTTGTTTTTCCATTTTTATTCCCGTTGCATAGGAATAGGGAATGGCGACCCGGGCGTACAATAAACGAAGAAAGTCGTAGATTTCGGTAACTGTACCCACGGTAGAACGGGGATTGCGATTGGTCGTTTTTTGATCGATAGAAATAACAGGGGATAGACCATCTATAAAGTCTACTGCAGGGCGTTCCATCATACCCAAGAATTGACGGGCGTAAGCCGATAAAGATTCTAAAAAACGACGTTGCCCTTCGGCATAGATGGTGTCAAAGGCTAAAGAAGATTTGCCTGAGCCAGATAATCCCGTGATAACCACGAGCGCATCTCTAGGGATGGTTACATCAATGTTTTTGAGATTGTGTTCGCGAGCTCCACGAATAACAATAGACTCTTGCATACAACTTCCTTGATAGGGTTTAGCCGGCCAAATAGAACAAAAGGCTAAATTACCAAACATCTAAAGCAAATTCTTCTATTTGGACTCCTTTTTTTACGTAGCTTTCCAAAAAATACTGTATGTTAGTTGCCCTCATTATCTTATCGAAATTGTAAAACTGAGTTATTATGTCTGTACGTACCGCTGAATGGAGTCCAACTAGTTGGAGAGAATTTCCAATCCAACAGCTTCCTGATTATCCAAATAAGGAAGAACTTGAACGCTCTTACGCTGAGTTACAAACCTTACCTCCATTAGTTACTTCATGGGAGATCGAATCGCTAAAGGATAAACTTGCCGCTGTAAGTGAGGGGAAAGCATTCTTGTTTCAAGCCGGAGATTGTGCCGAGAGTTTTGATTTAACCCGTTCATCTAAGATTGTGAATTTGGTAAAAGTGCTTTTACAGACCAGTTTTATCATGATACATGAAATGGGGGTGCCCGTAATTAGGGTTGGGAGGATGGCTGGACAGTATGCAAAGCCACGTAGCTCTGCTTTTGAAACCGTGGATGGGGTTGAAATGCATAATTATCGTGGTGACCTAATCAATGGTTTTGAAAAAGACCAAGCTAAGCGAGTGCCTGATCCGAAACGTTTGCTGGAAGGGTACCATAAGGCGGGATTGACCTTGAATTTTATTCGTGCACTGGGTGATGAAGGCTTTGCTGATTTACATTATCCAGAACAATGGGAGCTAGATTTTATGCAGAATAACCCCTATCACCAAGAATATGAGTCTATGGTGAAATCTATTACCCAAGCGGTAAAGTTTATGGATGCGGTTTCTGAGCGAAGATTACAACAGTCTCAAAAAGTAGATTTTTATACCTCTCATGAGGCACTTAATTTGTTTTATGATTCCGCTCAAACCAGAAAGGTGCCAAGAAAAGAGGGCTATTTTAATTTAAGTGCCCACATGGTATGGTTAGGAAACAGAACCCGTGATTTAGATGAAGCTCATGTAGAATATTTACGCGGAATAGAAAACCCCATCGGAATAAAAATAGGCCCACCGTACACTCTTGATGCTACTCTAAAGCTAATAGAGAAAATAAATCCCTCTCAGGAGGCAGGAAAAATCGTATTGATCACGCGGTTTGGAAAAGATCAGATTCAGCAGGGGCTTCCTGGACTTATACAAGCGGTACGAAGAGAAGGATTCCCTGTAGTGTGGAGTTCTGATCCTATGCATGGAAATACATTTTCATCTACAAATGACTACAAAACCCGTAATTTTGATCACATAATGGAAGAACTTAAGCATGCATTTGCCATTCACAGATCGGAGGGTAGCTATTTAGGTAGTGTCCACTTGGAACTAACGGGCGATGATGTGACCGAGTGCGTTGGTGGCGCTAAAGGGTTGGATGAAAATGGACTAGATGTGAATTACGAAACTTTTTGTGATCCGCGCCTTAATTATGAACAATCCTTAGAATTAGCTTTCCTTATATCTAAGGAATGGAAGAAAAGCTACGGTTAGTGACAGTTTTTCTTGGTAGATGACGTACTTTCAGATGGCATCTGCCTCTTTTACTTAGTCTACTGACAATCTATTTTGTTGCGCTGAAATCCCGTCATACCCTAGCTAGGATACACCAGCGGGCTGTCAGTAATAGATGTGGGGCTTGCCTAATGGCATACCATTTGTGTTTATCTGTTCAAACTAAACGTAAAACGATAAACTATATTGAGGTACCAATTATGGCACTAGTACGATATACCCGACCTAATTACCGACATCTATCAAAGAGCTTTAACGAGCTAATGGATGAATTTTTTGAGCCAACGAATGCTCAAACTACAAACAATTTAACCCCTAAGGTTGATATCCGTGAAAACGAGCAGGAATTTGAGTTCCTGTTAGAGTTACCGGGTGTGCGCAAAGAAGACATCCAGATAGAGGTAGAACAGGATGTACTTTATGTTTCTGGCGAGCGTAAAGCGGCGGAAGAAACAAAAGAAACCAATGTGCACAGAATGGAACAGTGTTATGGTTCCTTTCATAGAAGTTTTCACCTCCCTCAAGGGCTAGACAAGGAAACCATTGCTGCCCAATATCAGGATGGTATACTTCGATTGACCATCCAAAAACACAAAAAAGCGATAAAAAAGCAGATAGTAATCCAGTAGTAAAGATCCAATTCTCATTACAATTGGAGTTTGGATGATTCGAACTTGGGCGGCCACTATGTATTCCCACAAATACATACGACAGGGCGCCCTTGCTTCGTTAAGAGAACAAATGTTTAAAACCATTAAAAAATACATCTTATGAAGCTTATGAAGCGTACATCAACCACCACTTTTGCGTTACTTGTATCCTTATTCATTCCAATTGCACTATTCTTTCTCGCGGCTGACCGGGGAGCTAACACCGGAGCTGCCACGAGCAAAACAGACGCGGGAGGAGTAATGGATTCCTTAGAATCTGTAGAGAATCGCTACGATTCGCTGCCTAGTTCAGAGATGCTTGATAAACCTGTAATGCGGCTTAAGGATTTCAACGATGCCATTGTTGAGATCGCCGAAAATTCGAACCCATCGGTTGTAACCATTACCACACAAAGAACACGTGAAGTTCGCGTGATGGATCCATTTTCAATGTTTTTCGGCAATCCAAACAGTAGAGATAATACACGTGAGTACGTACAAAGGGGCTTGGGTTCAGGAGTGGTAGTCTCTGATGAGGGTTATATCCTAACCAATAATCATGTAATTGATAATACTGATCAAATAATGGTTCGATTATTTGACGGACAAGAGTTAGAGGCTAGGTTAATTGGAACCGATCCCATGACTGATATCGCTGTGTTACAAATTGAGGAAGGGGCGGCTCCAGCTTTACCTTTGGGTAATAGTGATGAAGCTAAGGTAGGATCCTTCGTGTTGGCTATTGGTAGCCCTCTTAGCGAAAATCTTGCCCATACGGTTTCATTTGGTATCGTAAGTGCTCGTGGGCGTTCCTTAAATCTAACCGCATATGGGGACTATATTCAAACTGATGCAGCGATCAATCCTGGTAATTCAGGCGGAGCCCTGGTAGATTTGAACGGTACCTTGGTGGGAATAAATTCCGCCATCGCCTCACGCTCGGGTGGAAATGATGGGATTGGTTTTGCCATTCCTGTTAAATTAGCTAAACGTATTATGGACGACCTCATTGAGGATGGTTCTGTAAGCAGGGGCTACTTAGGGATGTATACTGCGGGAGAACTAGATCCTACTATGGCTGAGGCCTTGGATTTAGAGGTTTCAAAAGGTGTCATTGTGGGCCGAGTTGAGTCCAAAGGGCCAGCTGAGAAAGGAGGACTAAAAGAAGAAGATATCATTGTGGGGCTCAATGGGGAAGCTGTTCAAAGTTGGGATTCATTTAGAACAGACATTGCGAGTCTAAAACCCGGCGAGAAAATTAACATTCAAGTAGTTAGAGATGGCGAACCAATTGAATTAACTATTACCATTGGAGAGCGTCCAGGAGAGCAGGCCCTTGCTTCTAATTCTGTGATTACCAGAGATATAGTTGAAGATTTAGGGTTTGGTGTTCGAACGTTGACTGAGACCTTGCGATCGGAACTTCGATTAAGTGACGAAGTTGAAGGGGTACTCGTTCAAGGTCTTAAAGAATCAAGTAATGCCTATCAAAGAGGGTTAAGAAATGGAGATGTAATCTCAGCAGTTAAGCGAAAATCTATAGACAATGCGGATGAATTCTACGCAGAAGTAAGCCGTAGTATTGAAGTAGGCGATAAGGCCATATTACTCACGATTGAACGGGATAACCTAAAACAATTCATAGCATTTAGAATGTAGTATACCTTGAAAAATAAAACCTGCAAATAAGGCAGACTTTCCATAGAAAGCGCCTAGAGTGGCACGGTTTTGGTAGTTTATAAAGCGAGGTTTGTCGTTGAAAGACGTACAATACCTCGCTTTTTCAATTTAATGATGGAGAGACCATGAATTTGAACAGTTTTACATTAAAAGCGCAGCAAGCAATACAATCATCTCTAGACTTAGCCCAAGATGTAGGTCATCAGGCAGTAGAGGCAGTTCATATTGCAAAGGCCTTATTGGAGGGTGAACAGGATACCATCCATTCCATTCTATTAAAATTAGGGGTTCAAAAAGACCAGCTTAAAGCTATTGTAGAGAAAGAGCTTACAACGCGACCGAAGGTATCAGGCGCGTCGGTATCGGGGCCTTATCTAGGGCCAACTGCAAAGAGTATGTTAGATCAGGCAAAGGTAGAAGCTCGTGATATGGGCGATGAATATATTAGCACAGAGCATGTGCTAATGGCCATATCCAAGGTAGGTGAAACATGGGCGAAGGATTGGCAAGGCTTAGGGCTTAAAAAGGAAGCTATTCAGCAAGTACTTAAAGAAACACGCGGCGGGCAAAAAGTAGATGATCCGAACGCCGAGAGCCGTTTTGCAGCGTTAAAAAAATATGCTAGAGATTTAAATGAGTGGGCAGAAAAAAACAAGTTAGACCCAGTCATAGGTAGAGATGCCGAAATCCGAAGAGTCATGCAAATCTTGTCCAGAAGAACCAAAAATAATCCGGTACTGATCGGAGAACCCGGAGTTGGTAAAACAGCTATCGCTGAGGGTATGGCATTGCGGATTGTGCGTGGTGATGTTCCTGAAGGCCTTAAGCAAAAGCGAATTTTGGCTTTAGACATGGGGGCATTAATTGCTGGAACTAAGTTCAGAGGTGAGTTTGAAGAACGTTTAAAAGCGGTGGTTAAGGAAGTAACGGACTCAGATGGAGAGATTATTCTTTTTATTGATGAAATACATACCCTTGTTGGAGCGGGTGCCACCGATGGTGCCATGGATGCGGCTAACATTTTAAAACCAGCTTTGGCTAGAGGAGAGATGCATGCCATAGGGGCGACCACCTTGGATGAGTACCGGAAATACATTGAGAAAGACAAGGCATTGGAACGGCGTTTACAAACGGTATTGGTGGGTGAGCCAAGTGTGGAGGATACCGTTTCGATTTTAAGAGGGTTGCAGGAGCGCTACGAACTCCATCATGGGGTTCGAATAACCGATGCTGCCATTGTGGCCGCCGCCGAATTATCTCATCGATACATTGCAGACCGATTTTTGCCAGATAAGGCCATCGATTTAATTGATGAGGCTGCTTCTCGTTTACGCCTACAAATAGACTCCCTACCAGAAGAACTAGATGCTTTGGAGCGACAAATACGGCAACTTGAAATAGAACGAGAAGCCCTAAAACGGGAACAAGATTCCACTACAAAAAAACAAGTAGAGAAAGAGTCTGCTAAACTTAATCAACTCGAAAAAGAACTCGCAGATTTAATCGAGAAGAGAACAGGTATGCGTACTCAGTGGGATCAAGAGCGGTCGGTCATTGAACAAGTACGAGATCTCAAACAAGCAATTGAAACCACGCGTAATCAGGCAGACAAGGCTGAGCGAAAAGGGGAGTATGAACGAGTAGCCGAGCTTCGCTATGGTACCTTAGTACAACTTGAAAAAGAGTTGCAACTTGCTCACGAGCATGCACAGCGATTACAAGAAGGAACAACCCTGCTAAAAGAAGAGGTGGTTGCTGAAGATATAGCCGATATCGTGGCGCGCTGGACTGGCATACCCGTCAGTAAAATGGTGCAGTCTGACAGGGAAAAACTGTTGATGCTTGAAGAAGAGTTGCATAAGCGTGTAATTGGGCAAGACAATGCTATTGAAGCCGTCGCTAATGCCGTTCGACGATCTAGGGCAGGCTTACAGGATGAAGATCGTCCCATAGGTTCTTTTTTCTTTTTGGGTTCTACTGGGGTTGGGAAAACGGAATTGGCTCGCACCTTAGCTGAGTTTTTGTTTAATGATGCTCAGGCCATGATTCGTATAGATATGAGTGAATACATGGAAAAACACTCGGTGAGTCGTCTAGTTGGAGCTCCTCCGGGATATGTTGGTCATGATGAGGGAGGTCAGCTTACCGAGGCGGTTCGCCGGAGACCCTATTCAGTATTGTTGTTGGATGAGGTGGAAAAGGCACATCCCGATGTCTTTAATATTTTACTACAAGTTCTCGATGAGGGGCGATTAACCGATAGTAAAGGCACAACGGTCGATTTTACGAATACCATCATCATTATGACCTCTAATCTTGGTTCCTCCCTAATTATGGAAGAAATGGAGCGAAACAAAGGGCCATGGGATCAATCGCAGTATATAAGAATGCAAGAGCAGTTGATTGATTTGTTGAAGAAGAGTATTCGTCCTGAGTTTTTAAACAGAGTGGACGATATCATTGTATTTCATCCGTTAGAGGCCCATCATATTCGCTCTATTGTTGATATTCAACTCCAGAGGTTACATCATATGTTGGCTAAACAACAGGTTGTGCTTCAAATATCAGAGGAAGTTAAAAATTGGCTGGCTGAACGAGGATTTGATCCTGTATTCGGTGCGCGACCATTAAAGAGAATGATTCAGCAGCATTTGGTTAATAATATGGCCACCGAATTATTGAAAAAGGAACTCAATGGTGCAATAGAATTTGAAGCTCAGGTTTCCGAACAAGGGGATACCATTCTATTTGCAGAGATTCTACATGATCCGCAAGAATGGGCTAAAGAAAATTCTTAGCGTCTGCTTCTATCCGGCAAAGTAACTCCTCAACGGTGTATTCTTGTTCGGGCCGCATAAGCACACTTCTTAGTAGAATCACATCGCTGCTATCGACCGGGATTTCAGGGAATCTTTGGCTAAAATCTTTCGAACTTATCGTATAAAGTGAAATAAAATACTGCTGACTAGGATCTTTGTGGGCCATACCTTGGTGGAATAGTTCTTTGGACAAATTACTAATGGTCGATGTAGACCTTAGCGAATTTTTTTCCCCAGCAAAGTAAGTGATAATGTCGAGTTCAGGCGCCATATAAGCCGTCAGTACCTCGCTTTTATTTAAGTATTTAAAGGCCTTGGTAGCTGCACGGTGACAAGCGGTGAGTATAGGCCCAAATCCAAGATCTGACTGCAATGGAAAACACTGTAAAGTAGCCCAAAAAGCAGCTGCTGCGGCGCCTGCCCGAGAACATTCTAAGCTAATTTCACCTAGATGCAACTCTTCAGAACTGAAGTAAGTATAGGGAGAATTATGTTTGTAGAATACGCCAACCTCTGGGTTTTTAAAAAGTACGCACCCACATCCGTAGGGTTGTAGCCCATGCTTATGTGGATCGATTACAATACTATCGGCCTCATTCATCCGGTCCCAATGGGTGACAGGACCTGGGAGGAGGTCCGAGATTGTTTTGAAAAAACCACCATAAGCGGCATCGATATGAATCCGAATGCCTCTGGAGTGAGCCCAATCAAGTATATGGGCAAGGGGTTCAACTTTCCCCAAGCCAGTAGTACCCATCGTGACGATTAACGTACCAATAGAATCGAACGGGAGTGCATCAAGATGTTCCGTAATGGAATGCTCAGAATCTAGCTGATCAGTATCTAACTGAAAAGAGTGAGCTTCCATGCCTAAGACTTGAGCCATCCGGCCATGGGTGTAGTGGGCTTCGCTAGTATATGCGATCCCTTTTTTTGGGTGTATACTACGGGCAACCCAAAGGGCTTCTAGATTGGCAATGGTCCCACTTGAACTAAGGTGCCCTAAATAAGGATCATGATAACCGAACAAATTAGCCAAAGCGTGGACACACTCTTTTTCCATTTCAGAACTAGGGGGTCCTCCGTCTAAAGCGTGATTATTTGGGTTTAACCCCATCGTTAGTGAATAGGCTAGCGCTGCAACCGGATGGGGAGGTTTGAGCATTTGACCTGCATAACTGGGATGATGAAAAGGATAATTCCCAGTAAGTCGTTCACTAAGGGTACGAAGAGTTTCTTGAATGATTGAATCTTCGACTATTAAGCTAGGGTGAGTCGTAAATGGACCGAAGGAGTTTTTCCACTTTTGGAGTTGCTGAAGAGATGGTTGAATGGTCTGAAATAGTGAGCTGTCCATTATCAAATAGGTGATTTAAAATAAATCCATTGATACACCCGCACTCAGTACTTGCTTAAGCTGAATATCTGTTGAAAAATCATGGTCATAGCGCAGTTCAAACTGCAACGAAGTTCGGAGAGTTGAATTTATTTTACCTATAAATTCGTTAGTCCAGTACACATCGGTTTCGTTTATAGGGTGCAACAAATTGGTAAAAGTTTCTATATCCGTATTGTATTGAACATTTTTGACCACCTCTTTTTGGAAAGTAATCCCCGTTGTAAGGCCGCCCTCAAATCGATAATTATCCCCTTGTTTAAGACCGTAATTAGGGGCTAAATCCTCTCGCAGAATAATGGTTTGTTTTAAACCAAGTCCTGCTTCCATTTGAAAACTTTTTTCGGTATTAAAGCTTATCCCTACCCCCTCGGTTAGGTAAGCAGGAGCAAAGAAACCAGAAATCAAAGAGTCAGCACCTGCGGGATTACGTTTAGCATTGTACTCGAAACCGTCTCGAAACTGTGTGCGTAACATTACCGTACCATAGGCAGAAAGTCGTGTACGGTCGGAAAATCCAAAGGTGCTACGTGTCCGGATGGTCAATAAATCATCCGATTTACGGGTGTCTCCATTCAAGCGTGCTTGACCATACCGGCCATTTATGCGAATCCCAAACGCAAATAAATCGCCTCTGTAAATCTTGGAATAATTAGTTGAAAAAGTACCACTAATGGTGTTTACCCCTCCTTCGCTCCAGTTGTCAAAGCTTGCCTGAGCACCATTCAAATTAACCACCCAATTATCTTCCCAACCTTTTAATGTGTCTGGTATAACAATTGTTTGGGCTGTGGTAAATCCACCAAATAATAGAAATAAAATAAAGGAAAGTAGCGCCGTTAGGCGTGAGTACGGTAGCCTCATTGTAAGCGATTTATGAGTTTTTAAATAATACCACTGCTTCTAAGTGGTTTGCGTTTAATAATACCTCTACATGTTCTCCAACTTTGGTTGGGATGTGTTCGCCAACAATATTGGCCAATATTGGGTAGCGCCTGTGTCCTCTATCAATTAAGGATACAATTTCGATAGCCTCAGGTTCTTGTGAATGTAGCAATACAGAAAGCGCCTGAAATAAGGTTCGTCCCGAGAATACAACATCGTCCACGATAAGAACGTGTAGATCATTAAGATCGGGTATGGCTTGATTACCTTTACTGAATACATCTAAGTTATAGAGAATATCCCCCTGTCCGGGTCTAAGCTGCTTGAGTTCGGAAACCAGCTCCTCGGCCAAGGCAAACCCCCGTTCGTTCAATCCAATTACGTGGAGTGGTTGATTCGCTGGGAAGCGTTCGTAAACCTGAATAGCCATTCTCTTAATGCATCGAGAGATTCGGGCTCGGTCCATGAGTGTAAGTTGGTGTCCCATGAGCTCTAAACGTTGTTTTTGGGTGTCATGCAGTTAGGTAAAGATACGATTTTAGTCATACTAATAAGTGTGTTTTTTAGAGCCTATGCTCTCCGTATTTCCTCAATGTTAAAAAATAGATGGGTTCAGTCTTGATTAGGGATTCGTAGCTCCCTATCTTTAAAGTCTGTTAACGACTTTTTTGCCCGGTCGTCTAATGGCAGGACACCTGGTTTTGGTCCAGTATGTGGGGGTTCGAGTCCTCCCCGGGCAACAATACTCGATGGATGTCAAGGTTAAGAGTCCATCGTTTTATGTAATCCTGAACATTTCAGTGCTAGCAAAATAAAATAACCTTGGACAGTCCTCTCGCTATATTCTCTGGTACCAGTAATCCAGCCTTGGCTCGCGCCATAGCAAAGGAGTATGGAACCAATCTTGGAAAAATTACCATCAAACAGTTTTCTGATGGCGAAATCTACGTAAAGTACGAACAGAGTATACGTGGTGAGGATATATTTATTGTCCAACCCACTCCTCCTTCAGGCGACAACATTATTGAGTTATTACTTATGTTGGATGCTGCTAAGCGTGCTTCAGTTAAACGGGTGACAGCCGTTATCCCTTACTTTGGATATGCACGCCAAGATCGAAAAGACCAACCTAGAGTGTCAATTGGGTCAAAGTTGATGGCCAATCTATTGGTTGAAGCGGGTGCAGATCGTATACTCACGATGGACCTTCACGCAGCACAAATTCAAGGGTTTTTTGATATTCCTCTTGATCACCTTTACGCTTCCCGAGTATTCATTGATCATATGACCAAGCATCCAATTGATAATTTAGTGGTTGTTGCACCTGATGTTGGTAGTTTGAAAACGGCACGATCCTATTCAAAAAAGCTTGGTGCTTCCCTGGCCTTTATAGATAAGCGCAGACCCAAGCAAAATGAATCAGAGATAATGAACATTATTGGTGAAGTAGAGGGTAAGAATGTACTAATTGTTGATGATTTAATTGATACAGCAGGAACCCTGACCAACGCGGCTACTGCTATGAAGGAGCGTGGTGCACTGGACATACGAGCTATGTGTTCGCACCCTATACTCTCAGGACCGGCATTTCAAAGAATTGAAGATTCACCCATTGATGAACTATTGGTAACCGACACCATTCCATTGCGTCAGCCATCTGAAAAAATTAAGGTGCTCAGCGTAGCAAATATTTTTGCTGAAGCAATTGAACGGATTCATACCAATGACACCATCAGTGCATTGTTTGATAATTAAAAAGTAGAATAGGAAAAAAATGGCAAAGCCAGAATACGTTAAACTTGAGGGAACTCCTCGAGAAACCAGTAAAAAAGCAAACCGTGAGCTGCGAGCAGCCAAACGTGTACCTGCCGTATTATATGGTCCTGAAGTTCAGGAAAACACACATTTCTCAATAGATGAGTTAGCACTAGAAAAGATTTTGAGTCGTGCTCAAACTAAGGTGCAAGAGCTTACAATCGACGGGAAAGTGTACAAAACACTACTAAAGCGAACAGAATTTGACCCGGTTACGGATCGTCCTATTCATGCCGATTTTTACGTGTTGAGTGATAAGCATAAAGTGACACTCCGGGTACCTATTGGTATTAGAGGAACCGCACGTGGGGTTGTAGAAGGGGGTGGACGTTTGTTTCAACCTATGAAGTTCCTTCGTATACGTGTGTTACCAGAGAATATTGTTGCTGAGTTTGAAGTGGATGTGACTCCACTGAAAATTGGCCAATCGTTTCATGTATCTGATTTAGAGTTGGATGGTATTATTCCATTAGATTCTTTGAACAGAACAATTGTTACTATTCGACCACCAAAAGGACAACTATTGAAAGATGTCACTGAAGATGAGGATGGTGATGATGCTGAAGGAACAGAAGAAACTTCTGAAGAATAAGTAAAAGGGTACCCGTGGCGCTTTTAGTTGGACTTGGAAATGTGGGCGCTGAGTATGAGGGTACTCGACATAACATTGGTTTTGATATAGTGGATAGGCTGGCCCATAAGTTGGGCAGCACTTTCCAACCAGGTGAAGGTTCCTTTGTCGTTGCAGAAGCACGATATAAGGGCCAAAACCTGTTTTTAATAAAACCGACCAATTACATGAACAACAGCGGTTCCTCCGTAACCAAAGCCATGGCACAGTTCAATCAAAAGCCAGATCAAAGTTTAATCATCTATGATGATTTACACTTGGCTTTAGGAGACATAAAGTTAAGACCTAAGGGCAGTGATGGTGGTCACAATGGAATCGCGGATGTTCATGAGAAAATTGGCTCTCAAGCCATACCTCGCTTACGAATAGGCATTGGGAATGATTTCCCTAGGGGCAGACAAGTTGAATTTGTGTTATCACCATTTAGATCTGAAGAGCTAGAGACGGTGAATCATATAATAGATGAGGCTGTTCAAACAAGCTTAGATTTTGTGGGGTTAGGCCTAAGCAGAGCAATGAATATACATAACTAAGAGACCTCTTTTTTTTACAGGTGCAGAGTCACCTCGTTAATTACCATATAAAACATAGAACGCAGAATTATGCAAACCATACTATACTTAATACCAATTGCAGGACTTATAGCTCTGCTTTACACGTTTATAAAGTCATCTTGGGTTTCCAAACAAGAAGTTGGAACCGAACGAATGGAACGGATAAGCGAAAGCATCGCCGCAGGGGCAATGGCTTTCTTAAAAGCTGAATACCGAGTACTAGCAATTTTTGTTGTTGCAGTAGCTATCCTTTTAGGAGTTAGCGCTAACCCCGAAACATCCAGTTGGATGGTAGCCATTTCCTTTGTGGTAGGTGCTGTTTGTTCAGGTCTTGCAGGATTCATCGGTATGCGTGTTGCCACCAAAGCCAATGTTAGAACCACAAACGCCGCCCGTACAAGTCTAGGTAAAGGCTTAGAAGTTGCTTTTGCAGGTGGGTCTGTTATGGGACTCGGAGTAGTAGGATTAGGAGTACTTGGTTTAAGTCTTTTACTGATTACTTTTGGAAGTATTTTTGGTCTTGAAGGCGCAGGTGCCGTTAACAAAGTATTAGCTATTGTAACAGGCTTTTCATTTGGTGCCTCATCTATTGCTCTATTCGCAAGAGTGGGTGGTGGAATTTACACCAAAGCAGCGGATGTTGGGGCTGATTTGGTTGGTAAAGTAGAAGCCGGCATTCCAGAAGATCATCCCCTAAATCCAGCTACTATCGCTGATAATGTGGGTGATAACGTGGGTGATGTTGCCGGTATGGGTGCCGATTTATTTGAGTCTTACGTTGGTTCCATCATTGGTACTATGGTATTAGGTGCGGCATTTATGACAATTCCAACGTGGTCGGACAATTTTGAGGGGCTCTCTGCAGTGTTGCTTCCCTTAGTATTAGCTGGTACTGGAATCCTTACCTCCATTGCAGGTACTTTTTTGGTTCGAGTGAAAGAAGGTGGAGACCCACAAAAAGCTCTTAATTTCGGAGAAATATTCTCTGGTGTAGTCATGTTAATTGCCTCTTATTTTATTATTAAATGGATGCTTCCAGAGAGTTGGACATTTACTGAAATTGAATATACTAGCACAGGTGTTTTCATTGCGACTATTTTTGGATTGCTTTCTGGCTTAGCTATTGGTTTTGTAACCGAGCATTATACGGGTACAGGAACAAAACCTGTTCTTTCCATTGTTAAGCAATCCGTAACTGGGTCTGCTACTAACATCATTGCTGGTTTAGGTGTAGGAATGATATCTACAGCTATTCCAATCTTGATTATTGCCGTTGCCATTATTGGTGCTTTTAGTTTTGCCGGATTGTATGGTATAGCCATTGCAGCAGTTGGTATGCTAGCAAATACAGGTATCCAATTGGCTGTTGATGCCTACGGCCCTATTTCAGATAATGCTGGTGGTATCGCTGAAATGGCGGAACTAGAACCAGAAGTTAGAGAGCGTACCGATAAATTGGATGCAGTAGGGAACACTACAGCAGCTATTGGTAAAGGATTTGCGATTGGTTCTGCTGCCTTAACGGCCTTGGCTTTATTCGCCGCATTTATTACTGCTTACGAAGCGGTTAACCCAGGCTTAGAAGTTATTATTAACGTTACTAACCCGTATGTGATGGCTGCTTTATTTGTAGGAGCAATGTTACCGTTCTTATTCTCTGCTCTATCTATGAATGCAGTAGGACGTGCTGCAATGAGTATGATTGAAGAAGTACGACGTCAGTTTAAAGACATTCCAGAGCTGCGCGCAGCCCTTGATGTAATGAACAGTAATGACGGAAAAGAGTTTGCTGATTGGTCAAAAGAAGATCAAGCTACTTTTGAAGCAGCAGATGGTAAAGCTGAATATGAAAAGTGTGTGGAGATATCTACCGCGGCATCGATTCGTGAAATGGTATTCCCTGGTCTGTTAGCGGTTATCGTACCGGTCTTATTTGGTTTTGTTCCTGGTTTTATTAGTGACGATCCAACCTTAGGTGCTAAAATGCTTGGCGGACTCTTAGCCGGTGTTACATCTGCTGGGGTACTTATGGCTCTTTTTCAATCTAACGCGGGTGGAGCTTGGGACAATGCCAAAAAGATGATTGAAGAAGGGGTAACTATTGACGGTGTTGAATACAAAAAAGGTAGTGAGCCACATAAAGCCGCGGTAGTAGGTGATACAGTTGGTGATCCATTCAAAGATACTTCTGGACCATCACTCAATATCTTATTAAAACTTATGTCCGTTGTGGCATTGGTTATAGCAACGATGATTTAACGATTATTTTCCAACCGATTTTCCTAGGAAAATAATGTCCTCAAATCAATTACTTAAACTGGTGTTCTTCCATGATCAGCGCATGGAAGAACTTGCCAGTTCAAGTTCAGACTCTTCTAAGGTTGATAGCGATGTACTTTCGTTATTTACCAAACCTGATCCGACCTATTCAAGGTTGTTTTTTATGGGAAGTGATCTTGCAAACAATCGCTACGGAATCAATTTATTAGATGCCTATCCTTCCGTAGTTACCATTATTGAAAAACTTTATACCTTACCTTTAAAGCTAGAACGGTCAATTGAGCAAGGAATAGGTGATTGGATGCAAGATGCTCCAATGGATGCCTATCTTCGATTAGTTCGGAAATCTAAAGACAGAATTACCTCCCCAGCCAATGGTTTGCATACTTCCTTTACAAAGGATATTCCAGCTACGGGTAACAAGAATCTAGAACAAGCTTGGGGATACGAAGTAGAAGCTTCTGTAATTCATCGTTTGCTAATGAAAGACGAGGTTATTTTAGTTAAACGCGCAGCAATAGATGGCTACGATATAGATTTATATAGTAAACGGAATCCCTACATCGATTTTTTCTATCCTTTACAGTCTTTATTACCAGACGCGTTTAGATTTTTTTCCATAAACGGTAAGCGGGTGCATTCCAAAGAAGCCTTGTATTTTGAACAAACGCGTCTCTACAAACCACCCCATGGTTTTGAAGAAGTTCATCCAGAATCCGTGCTTTAAATCGTTGGACCTGATGGTCTCATAAACCTAGCGGCATTCTTTTTAAATAGTGTAATTTTTCAGTACAAAATAAGCCAGCAAATATTTATCTTATTTAGACTATATTTAAATAAGGATGATCGTACCACTCACCACTACCAAAATAGGCGAACAAGTTCGTGTTAGTTGTCTAAACTGCACGAGTGAAGACACATGCAGGTTGCAAGAGCTTGGTTGTGTAGAGGGTGCAACAGGAACCGTTGTTTCTAATCAGAAAAACATCATATTGCAGGTCGGTGAATGCCGGCTAGCGATTACGCACCCTTTGGCCATGAATATTTTAGTTGAACCGGTCTCCAAAAAAAATAACCGTAACCTATAGAGACGTAACCTATGTTGCTTTCTGACGCACGTGTTCAGCAAAAATATGAAGTGAAGCAGATTCAAGGGGAAGAACTTGTCAGAATAATGGAGATGGGTCTTACGCCAGGAAGTGTATGTGAAGTCATACGAAGGGCTCCAATGGGATATCCAATAGAGATAAAAATTCGCGGATATTTGCTAAGCTTACGAAAAAAAGAAACCGATGCGGTTGAGGTAAGTCCTATATGAGTAACCAGACCATTAATGTTCAAAAAGAATTATTGCGACAGCCTAGTACCATCGCTCTAGTTGGGAATCCAAATACAGGTAAGTCTACTATTTTTAACGCTCTTACTGGATTACGACAGAAAATAGCAAACTATCCGGGTATCACCGTAGAGCGTAAAATGGGAACCACCATTATCAATGGTGTATTGCATAAAATTATTGATCTACCCGGTGCCTATAGCCTAAACCACAAAAAAGCGGATGAACGAATCACCTATGAAACTCTGATAGGGAGCTACGACCACGAAGAAAAACCGGACCTGCTATTGATGGTGGTCGATGCAAGCAATTTAGAGCGTAATTTATTTTTGGCCTCTCAGGTCATGGATTTGCAGATTCCAATGCTTATGGTTTTGACCATGAGTGATATCGCTGATGAACGAGGTATTCGGATTCAGTCTCAACAGCTGTCCAAGGTATGGGGCGTACCAGTAATTTCGATAAATGCCCGATCTAAACAATGCGATGTACAGATTAAGCAAGCACTTGTTGAACAGGGGGTGGCTACTCCTAAACCTTTTCAATGGAATCCTTCAAAGCCACTCAGACAAGCCGTAGAACGATTGGATAAGGAATGGCTATCTGAACATACTCAATTGCCGGAGCGCGCCCGCCCTATAGAAGCCTTACGACTTCTTGCAGAAGGTAGTCTTGAAGATAGTTTTTATCAATATTCTGAGGAAGGAAAAGCCAAGAAATTAATCGAAGAACTGCAAAACACTCTGGAAGCTCAGGGTGAAAATCCAACGGCTGCTGAGGTAGTACAACGCTATCGTTTTATTGGCGATAGTTCAGAAGGAAGTGTAACTAAGGAGCAGAGGGACGAGCAGACTTGGACCGATCGATTGGATAATGTGCTCACCCACAGAGTAGCAGGACCCGTCATTTTTGTACTGGTCCTTTTGGTTATGTTTCAGTCTATCTTTAGTTGGGCTACTCCCTTTATGGATATGATTGATATGCTATTTATTGAGTTCGGTGCCTTTGTCGGTAGTTCACTGCCCGCAGGACTGTTAAACAGCCTACTGGTCGATGGTATTATTGCCGGTTTGGGAGGAGTAGTTATATTTCTGCCGCAAATTATTTTCCTATTTTTGTTTATTTACTTCTTAGAAGGAACGGGATACATGGCAAGGGCTGCGTTTGTGATGGACGGCTTTATGACAAAGGTCGGCTTACACGGTCGATCGGTTGTCCCCTTGATGTCCGGTTTTGCTTGTGCTATTCCTGGAATAATGGCAACAAGAACCATAGAGAACTGGCGAGATAGGCTGATCACGATTATGATTTTACCTTTTATGGCCTGTTCAGCTCGTTTACCGGTTTATGCGGTAATGATTGCTGCCTTTGTCCCTGACAAACGAGTCATTGGCTTTCTAACTTTACAAGGTTTGGTATTTTTTGGGTTATATCTATTTGGTATCGTGATGGCAGTTGGATCTGCAGCGGTGATGAAACGTATTTTTCCAACGGGGAAACCCACCCCTTTTTTAATGGAATTGCCACCGTATAAGTGGCCGAATGTTAGCTCGGTCGTAATTCAATCATTAGAACGTGGTAAGATTTTTGTTACAGAGGCGGGAAAAATTATTGTAGCTATTTCAATTATTTTATGGGTTTTAGCTTCATTCCCAACCTATGAACCCACGGCAAGTGATTTAGCTGATATGGACGCAAACGGGCAAACAAGTGAGCAGATGATATCGACCTTACAGTTGAATCAAAGCTATGCAGGAACCTTTGGGCAATGGATTGAGCCAGCAATTGAGCCGCTGGGATTTGATTGGAAAATTGGTATTGGTTTATTGACTTCTTTTGCTGCCCGTGAAGTTATGGTAGGAACGCTAAACACGATTTATAGCATAGAAGAAACAGAGGAGCAGTTGGGATTGATAGAGCGTCTAAGGAGTGAAACAGATCCAGAAACTGGGCTCCCTAAGTACACTTTGGCAACGGCTCTTTCCCTGATGATATTTTTTGCCATAGCCATGCAATGTATGAGCACTCTGGCCATCGTAAAGCGAGAAACAAATAGTTGGAAATGGCCTCTGGTTATGTTCGGTTACATGACTGTCTTAGCCTATTTTAGTGCATGGATAACCTATGAATGGGCGAATACTTTTTTACTTGGCTAGGTTTTGCACGTGCTTGGAACGCTATTTTTGATTCGCAATTAATACCGTAAAAAGAGATATTTGGCAGATGAAATTTTTAACCAAATTAGCTAACTCAATACGCGAATCTTCATCGGTATTGTGTATAGGACTTGATCCAAATAGTGCTCGATTGCCTGCACAGGTTCGTACTTTTTCTGAAGATCCGGTTGAACAGGTAGTATATTTTTGCCATCAGGTCATTCAGGCTACCGAGAAATATTGTGCAGCCTTTAAACCTAATGTAGCCTTTTTTGAAGCTTTAGGTCCTCATGGTCTAGATGCATTTAACCGTGTTGTTTCTGCTATTCCCAAGCGTCATATAATCATAGCCGACGCTAAAAGGGGGGATATAAGCACCACTGCAGAGCATTATAAGCTAGCATTTTTTGATCAATTTAAGGTTGATGCTATCACTCTAAATCCATTAATGGGTATGGAAACCTTAGAGGCTTTTAATGGCGATAGTAGTAAAGCGGTGTATGCACTAGCGCTGACGTCCAATGCCGGTGCACAGGATTTTCTATTGGCGAGGAGTGGTAATTTTGAGAGTCTTTCAGCTCATATAGCCCATCAATTAGCCAATACCCAGAAGTATTCCGAGACGCATCTGGGCATGGTCATCGGTGCCACCCAAAGCCAAGTAGCGCAGCAGGTCCTAGCTCTACATCCAAAGGCAGCCTTATTAATTCCTGGGTTTGGTGCACAAGGGGGAGATATCGAATCATTGGCAACATTATTAGCAACCCACTCTGGACTACCCCTAATCAATTCTAGCAGAGGAATACTGTTTGATGTGAACGACAACAAGGATAACGATTCAGCCCATGGAAGTTGGCAGGATCGAGTACTAGACCGAACTCTTACTGCAAATCAACGATTGCTTCCCATCTTTGAACAAGTGGAGCTGAATTAACAATACTATGAATATTTCAGAAGTCATTATTTATACCGACGGTGCGTGCAGCGGCAATCCTGGACCAGGAGGTTGGGGGGCTTTGTTACGACATAATGGGAAAGAAAAGGAGCTCTCAGGTGGAGAAGCCCACACTACTAATAATAGAATGGAAATGATGGCGGTGATCGAAGCAATTAGAGCTATAAAAAAGCCATGTTTACTTAAGATTCATAGCGATAGTGCGTTAATTATTAATGCGATGACGAAGGGCTGGATAGAGTCATGGCAGGCAAAAGGGTGGAAGAAGGCAGATAAAAAGCCAGTGGAAAATCAGGATTTGTGGTTGGAATTGTTGGAGGTGATCGGGGCTCATCAGGTGGAGTGGATCAAAGTGAAGGGACATTCGGGTATTCCAGATAATGAGCGAGTAGATCAATTAGCGGTGCAGGCGGCCAAACAATTTATGTGAAATTTTTTGTAGCTTCGAAACTGGATGTTTATCACGAATCTCTAAATTAAATCACCATGGAAGAAAACAACGATTTTGCTCCTTTTCACCTTGCTTTTCCAGTCAAAGACTTAACAGAAACGCACCAATTTTATACTCAAATATTGGGTTGTAGCACAGGAAGAAGCTCTGATCATTGGATAGATTTCAATATGTGGGGTCATCAGGTGGTAGCTCATTTAAGTCCAGATGAGGCAAAAGAATCTTCCAAAAATGCCGTAGACGGACATGGAGTCCCCGTTCGCCACTTTGGAGTAATTTTGAGTATGGAAGAGTGGGAAGCTTTGGCCGAACGTGTGAAAACTGCCGGTGTCCGTTTTATTATTGAGCCTTATATCCGTTTTAAAGGGGAGGCAGGTGAGCAGGCGACCATGTTCTTTTTGGATCCTAGCGGAAATGCATTAGAGTTCAAGGCTTTTGCCGATAAAAGCCAAATATTTGCTACCTAATACATTAGCTTCTTCTCTAAATATGAGTAGCTAAGGACCCTCGGTTAGGCGTCTTGCTCAAACTCGGCTTCGATATGTTCAACACGTTGTTGATATTCTTCCCACTGAAACATGAGCTCGGTCAATTCTTGCTTAATCTTTTCGTATTCTATGCTGGTTTCTTTTACTTGAACCGGATCCTCATAAAAATCGACTTCGGCCATAGTAGCCTCAATAGTACGTAATCTGGTTTCGCATCCCTCAATAGCGGTCTCTACTTGAGCAATCTTTTTCTTTAGAGGCCCCATTCGCTTGCTAAGAGCATTTCGACGTTCAGCTTCTAGGCGTTTTTTTTCTTTTTTTGAGAAAGCATCCGACTCCTCAGCATCGACTTTTTTGAAGGTATCTCTACTTTTTTGAGGTGATTGTGCCAATTCGGCTTCCTCTTTCTTTTTATCCAAATAATAGCTGACATTACCTAGGAAAAGTCGAACGCTACCGGGTTGAATCTCTAAGACTTTGTTTACGATGGGGTCTAGAAATGCTCTATCATGAGAAACAATCATGCAGGTGCCCTCATATTGCTGCAAGGCTTGTTGAAGAACCGTTTTACTGCTCATGTCCAAATGATTCGTAGGCTCGTCAAAAATGAGAAAATTTGCAGGAGATAGGAGCATTTTTGCTAAAGCAAGACGTGATTTTTCACCGCCAGAGAGGACCTTAACTTTCTTGAATACATCGTCGCCAGTAAATAAAAAACTACCTAAAATTGATCTCAAACGGCTCTCTTTTTCGCCAGATCCAGCTCCCATCATAATACCAAGAGGGTCTTCAGTATCATCGAGTTCATCTGCTTGATGCTGTGCAAAATACGCATGTTGTACTTTATGGCCTAGCTTTTGGGTTCCATTTTGAATAGGTTCAAGTCCACTCATAATCCGGATTAGCGTGGATTTACCAGCCCCATTAGGACCTACAACGGCTATTTTATCTTCTCGTTCTATTTCTAAATCTATGCCATCGAAGACGGTATGTTCTCCGTATCGTTTAACGACTTGGTCTAATTGAACGACGACCTGTCCTGTTCGCTCGGGTGTGGGAAACCGAAAAGATACCGTGTCTAGTTCTGATTCCACCTCTATTTGATCTAATTTTTCAAGTTGTTTTACTCGGCTCTGTACCTGTCGAGCTTTACTAGCTTTATATCGAAAACGGTCTATGAACTCTTGTGTATCCTTGATTTGTTTCTCTTGGTTACGTTGCGCATTTATGAGTAATTCTCTCTCTTCGGCCCATTTACGCTCATAAAAGCTGTAGTTACCAGCATAATCCTGCAGTTTTCCTTGCCGTATTGCCAGTGTTCGATTGGTTAGACTATCTAAGAAGTATTGATCGTGAGAAACTACAATTACTGCTCCATTATACTGAACCAAAAATTGCTCTAACCATTGTAGCGACTCAATATCTAAGTGATTGGTAGGTTCATCCAGTAATAGGTAGGTTGGATCTTGCAACAATAGCTTAGCTAGTGCCATTCGCATGAGCCAACCACCACTGAATTCACTCGTGGTTCGGCTAAAATCCTCTGAGCTAAAACCAAGACCCGTTAACACCTTTTCCACTTTTGAGCGGATGCTATAAATGCCAGATTGTTCTAATTCGGTTTGAAGAGAACCAAGTTGATCAAGATAGCTTTCGTACGACGGGGAGTTAGGATCCAGTTCTCCCAATGTGAGTTGCATTTTTTGAACTTCCTTCTCTAAATCAAATATGCCTTGAAAAACACTCTCCACTTCTTCGACAACGTTGAGGGAGAAATTAGGTTCTACCCCATCTTGTGGTAGGTAACCCAAGCTTTCGGTTTTACCCATGCTCACCGAACCTTTGTCAACTTCTTGAAGCCCCATAATTACCTTGAGTAAGGTAGATTTTCCGGCTCCATTTGGGCCCACTAATCCAATACGGTCTCCTGGATTAATAATAACTGACATGTCATCGAGCAAGGCCCGATCACCTAGTGAGAGGCTAATATTAGCACATTGTAGCATAATCTTTAGTTGGTAAATTCAATGGATTTTGCTTCAAGTGCACCCGCTATCAGCCGAGCAGTAATATCTAAGCCATCTGGGCCTAGCTGTGACATCGATTTTTCCTGACTAATACCGTATCCACCCCCCATAATTGGAGTAAAGCCATTTTCTATGAGCGTTTCAAGAGATCCACAATGCTGGTAAACGCTCATTGTATTGGGGTTTGCTTGGCCATATTCATTATCGGTTTTTATGAGCTTAGTAGCCTCAACATATTGCGTGAGTATTCCCCATGAAAGGGCTGTTTGGCTTAGTACAAAGGCGGCCATTTGATCACCAATAGGAAGGATTGAATCCACCCATCTGTCTTGATGAGTGTGCATTTTATCGGCATACCCCAGTAGTTTTTTTAGCCGGAAGGTGTATTCTTCCAATTTTTTGTCAGTGGTTTCTAGTATGAGGGTATTTTTTGGATTTGGATGGCTCTCTAGGGCTTGTTGAATGAGATCATAATACAGATCGTATATTTCATCACATAGGGCATGAGCCGCATCTAAATTACCTGAAACAGCAGTATCAGTAATAGCTAATAGCTTGTTACGAGTTTGATCAAATGCGGTGATGACGATGATAGCTCGATCGTATTCTTTAATGTATTCAACTGCATTAACCAGATTGGAAACATCCGAGATACTTTGCCCATCAAAACTTAATACGTGGATATCCTTCATTTTAGCAGCTATCTTATATCTGTTGGTGGGTGGCTGAGTTCATCGGAATAGATCACAGGAAAATCGGGTCTAAGATTGTATCGGCTTTTCATAACCTGACCGTATGCTCCTGCACTACGAATAGCTAAAACATCACCACGTTGGAGTTTATTAAGTGGATAATCTTGGATGAAGGTGTCTGAACTCTCACAAATGGGGCCAACTACATCGTAATTAACCAAAGGTGCGTTAGAGTCGCTCAGGCTTAAAGCGTCAATTATGTGAGTAGCCTGGTAAAGAGCTGGACGAATAAGTTCAGTCATGCCAGCGTCGACTACGGCAAAATTTTTGGTTGAGCGCTCCTTAATATAAAGAACCCGGGTGAGTAGGCTGCCTGCTTGGGCAATGATTGCACGGCCGAGTTCAAAATGTACTTCTTGGTCTTTTCGGTGATTTAAATGGGTGTCAAATACTTCAAAAAAAGCTTGTAGATCAGGAATAGGTTCAGCGTTTGGGTCACTATAGTTGACTCCAAAACCTCCACCCATATTGAGGACTTTGATAGTAAAACCACGATCTTCTATTTGCTCAACGTATTGGTTGGCTTTGTGGCACAACTCAACAAATGGTTCCAGGCTAGTGATTTGAGAGCCAATGTGAAAATGAATACCTAAAAATTGAATATGGGAGAGACTGGGCAGTGCATCTAAAACTAAGAGTAGCTCCTCATCACTAATGCCAAATTTATTTTCATGTAAGCCTGTTGTGATGTATTTGTGAGTATTGACCTGCACATTTGGATTGAGTCGCAGAGCGATGGGAGCTTGTATATTTTTTCTTTCAGCGATTTCGTTAATTACGATCAGCTCTTGTAGCGATTCCACATTAAAGCAAAAAATACCCTCATCAAGCCCTAATTCAATTTCGGCGTCTGACTTTCCAACTCCGGCAAAGGCAATATGCTTTGGATCAAATTGGCAATCGATAGCTTGTTTGACTTCACCACCGCTCACACAATCGGCACCAAGCCCTGCTTTTTGTATGCGTTGTAAAATTTTTGGTTCGTGATTCGCCTTTAACGCAAAATGAATATGATAGCCCTTTTTTGTGCCATGTTCATTTACAAGATCAAGCGTTTTGTCCAGTAAGCTAAGATCGTAATAATAGCAAGGAGTAGAGCGATGCTCTAAGGCCGCAATTATGTCGTTAGAATTCATAGATAATCAAAGAAAATGGTAAGTGAGCGTTAATCAGTGCAGTAGAATTAGCCAACTAGATTAAACGGTGGGCTCTAGCTGCATTGAATAAGGTATTAATCCAAGATCATCACTTGGATCTGTTTCCATACGATGAAAGATAATAATTAAATCGCCCAATTGGGTAGTTGGAGGGTTATCTATTGAATTAGCTAGTAAATTGTCATCCCCATTCAAAACCGCAATAATTAATCCATTTTTCCCCAATTTTTGAGTGAAATTCTTTAGGTTAAATCCATCGCTAATTCGATACAGAGCCAGTTGGTTGGGATTGGCCATAAAGTCTTCAATGGCTGAATGATTCCATTCATTTGAAAATAGAATTCGACCGCCTAACGCTTCGGTAGTTTCGCTTTCTTTGTGAATGGATATAGCTGATTGGGGTAACTGAAAAACATTAGAGCTGCCGAAAATTTCAGAAAATCGTATCGATGCTAGTGCATTTACTTCATCATTTGGGGTTAGAGCGAAAAGCTTACCTATCCCATCAAAATTGATTTCATCCATGGCAAATTCTGAAAGGATATTTCCATAATAGGTCTCTAAGTTTCGTTTTCTTGCCTTTGAAATATTTTCCCAGTTTGAATCCGCAACCATGACTTTTAATCCTAATTCTTGTAATTGGCATGCCAAATCTAAACTCCAACTGTGAGCACCTAAGAATAAAACCCCTTTTGGCTGGGGTTTAGCTACCTTCAATAAACGCGCAACAGGATTCGCAGATAGTCCGTAGACGGTAACAGTGGCAATGATAACTACAAAAGTGTACGGTACTAATTTTTGGGCATCGGCAAAGCCTTCTTGCTCTAGCCTTAAAGCAAATATAGCCGATATAGCTGCCGCTACAATTCCTCTAGGTGCCATCCACGCAAGGAATGTTTTTTCTTGAAGACTCAATTTAGACCCCCAGGTTGCTACATAAATAGATACTGGGCGAACTACCAGCATTAAGGCTAGTATGAAAAGTCCACTTTGGACATTAAAATAAGCCAAATCGGATACTTGTAATCTAGAAGCCAATAGAATAAATAACGCTGAGATCAATAGAACCTGAAGGTTTTCTTTGAACTCGATGATATGCTTGACTCGCACACTTTTTTGATTTGCAAGTAAAATGCCCATAATCGTCACCGCTAATAAGCCTGACTCGTGTTGGAGTAAATTAGAAGCGGTGAAGGCAGCGATGACCAACATTAAGGTAACGGGATTCTGCAAAAAGTCTGGAATCCAATGTTTTTTCAGCATGATGTATAATATTCCAGCACCCAAAGCTCCAAAAAAGCTGCCATCCACAATCGTAGTTACAATGACAAGAGCTGAGCTGCCATCCATATTGGTAAAACCACCAGCCAAGATTATTTCAAATACCAACACGGCCATCATGGCGCCAATAGGGTCATTTACAATGCCTTCCCACTTTAATACCGAACCGGCGGTTTCAGTGGGCCGCACTTGACGCAGTAGTGGAATGATTACCGTGGGACCAGTTACAATCAAAATAGCGCCAAAGAGCACCGCAATTTCAATGCTTAGTCCCAATAGATAATACGCAGCCAAGGCAGCTAAAAACCAAGTTATAGCGATTCCAACGGTAATTAGCTTAATAACTACTCCACCAATTTTGCGAAACTCAGCCATTCGTAAGCTGAGCCCTCCCTCGAACAAAATGATGGCAACCGAGAAGGATACAAAAGGACTTAGAATATCACCTAGCAGTTCATCGGGATTAATCCAACCGGTTACCGGACCTGCTACAATTCCGAAAATTAATAAGACCAGTATAGCAGGTAATTTGGTCCTCCATGCAAACCATTGCGCTGAAATCCCGAGTGCAACCACGGCACTTAGCCCCACTAAAATGTGTTCATCCATAAATTATGTTCTTATATTAAAAGCCCTATAAAGAAAAAAGTGTATATTCGTCCATAGCTCATGGAATTTAACTTTCCTTATCTAAACGCAACATACAAAACTATCTGCGTATTGTCATTGCAGGAATAACTTCTAGACCAAAAGATTATGGCCAAGAAAGAACGTCTTTCAAAGAAATTGACCCTATTTGATGTGTATGCGGTAAGTACAGGCGCAATGTTTAGTTCAGGCTTTTTCCTGTTACCAGGTATTGCGGCAATGGAGACAGGGAATAGTGTGTATTTGAGTTACTTAGTGGCTGGCTTTTTAATCCTACCCTCTATGTTAACGGTTGCAGAACTAGCAACCGCTATGCCCAGAGCGGGTGGAGCTTATTACTTTTTAGACCGTAGTCTTGGGCCGTTGGTTGGTACCATTGGAGGATTGGGTTCATGGATTGCACTCATTTTTAAAAGTGCATTTGCTCTGATTGGGATGGGTGCTTATTTGAGTCTGTACATTGACCTGCCTATGCTTCCCTTGGCCCTTGTTTTAACTGTTGTATTTGGTCTGTTGAATATATTTGGTGCCAAAGAAACCGCCTTTTTACAACGCTTATTGGTATCGGCGTTAGTGTTGATTATGGGGTATTTCTTGATTGAGGGGGTGGAATATCTTACAGGTAATGCGGTGCTCCCTGAAATGCAAGAAAGTAATTTTCTGACCAATGGCATGAACGGATTTATCTCCACGGTTGGCTTAGTATTTGTATCCTATGCGGGTCTAACCAAAGTGGCAAGTATAGCCGAGGAAGTTCAAAATCCAGATAAAGCTATTCCATTAGGCATGACCCTATCGCTTCTAACGGCTAGCATAGTGTACGTGTTAGGGGTATTTATTATGGTTAAGGTATTACCAGCTGCTACCTTGTTTTCTAGTCTAACACCGGTTACGGACGCTGGTTATGTGGTGATTACTTGGATTCCAGAGTCAATAGGAATATTACTAATTGTTATCGCGGCCATCGCCGCTTTTGCATCAACCGGAAATGCAGGTATTATGTCCGCCTCACGCTACCCTTTGGCAATGAGTCGGGATGGGTTAATGCCGCAGTTTTTTGGGAAAATCGGACGATTTAAAACGCCCCATATTTCGGTGTTAAGTACCACCTTTGTGATGATTCTGGTTTTACTACTGTTTGATGTTGAAGCGGTTGCTAAATTGGCTAGCGCATTCCAGCTACTCTTATTTTTCTTGTTGAATTTGGCGGTTGTTGTTATGCGTGAGAGTAAAATAGAGGCGTATAAGCCTGGTTTTAATTCGCCTTTTTACCCTTGGGTTCAAATTCTTGGGATGATAATTTCTTTGTGGTTAGTGGCAGAGATGGGTTTATTGGCCGTTGGACTGACTGGGACTTTAATCATTCTGTGTATTGCTTGGTACTTCTATTATGCACATGGGAAGGTTAAACGTCAGGGGGCTATTTATCATGTACATGCTAGGCTTGGGCAAATGCGTTATGAAGCCCTTGAGCATGAGCTAATGACTATTATTAATGAAAAGAATTTAGATTCTTCCATGACCTATGAAGAGGTAATTGCTCGCTCGGAAATAATACGGGCACAGTCAGCTGACAAAGACCTAGATATACTTTCCAATAAAGCTGTCAACAGCTTGGAACAGCGTCTTCAAAAGGAAACCAACTTGGAATCGGGTTGGGCTACGGCATTGACGGATATGGCTACTCAAGCTACTCGATTAAAACAAGGGGTATACTTTAAATATGTTCAACTAGAAGGCCTTCGCATGCCAGAAATGGTTGCAATACAATGTAAGGGTGGACTGACCATGCCTGCCTTTGGCGAAGAAAAAATTCATGCCCTCATCTTTCTTGTCACCCCTGAAGAACAGCCGTTGTTGCATATGCGGATCATTGGACATATGGCAGAGTTGATAGAAGCCGAAGAGTTTTTAGATCGATGGATAGCTGCTACCGATGAACGCACCCTTAAAGAAGTATTGCTGAGTGATGAACGCCTCGTTCATGTCCGCCTTCAACAGCATACTCCTTCTGAGGCGTGGATAGATAAAGAAATTATGGAAATTGAGCTACCTGGCGAATGTTTGGTCACTATTATAGAGCGGAACAACGAAATAATTATACCGAAGGGACGAACCAAACTTCATTCTGGTGATGTTTTATCAATTTTAGGCTATCCAAAGGATATCCAAGAATTACGACAGTGGCTTGGTAAGTAGCGTAACAAGTTCACCTAGACTGCCTTTAGTCTCGGTACTTTGCTCCATATCTCTTAACACAAATTGTTCGTCCTGAAGTTCTTGTTCACCTGCAATTAAGGTGAACCTAGCAAGTTCGCGATTGGCTTCTTTCATTTGAGCTTTCATTGAGCGTCCAGAATAATCCATACTGGCGGACAAGCCATGTGCTCGTAAAGTTGGAAGGCAGCCCAAGGCCCACTGCCGAGCAGCATTTCCTAGACTCACGACATACACGTCAAGTTTGGTTGGGTCAGTTAACGATACATTTAATTCTTCACACGCGATGAGTAAACGCTCCATCCCAGCAGCAAAACCAACGGCAGGGGTAGGTTTGCCACCAATTTCTTCCACAAGTAAGTCATATCGGCCACCACCAGCTAAAGCATCTTGTGACCCTAGATCTGGGCTGCTCAATTCAAATGCCGTACGAGTGTAATAGTCCATGCCACGTACTAAATAGGGATCGAGGATATACGATATTCCGAGAGTATTAAGCCCATTTTTTACCTGTTCAAAATGAAGAGAGGATTCTTCATTTAAGTAATCCTGAATAATAGGCGCTTTGGTTATGAACTCTTGGTCTTCAGGTTCTTTTGAATCCAAAATACGCATTGGATTCTTGTCTAAACGTTGTTGTGAGAGTTCACTTAGTTGAGCTCTATGTGGCTCCAAAAATTCTTTAAGTACATTCTTATAGCGTTCCCTGCTTTCTGGATCACCGACAGAATTGAGCTTGAGGGTGAAATTTTCTATTCCAATTCGCTCGTAAATCCGCATCATGAAAGCGATAGTTTCTATATCTGCAACAGGATCTGCGCTTCCAATAACCTCTAATCCAAATTGATGAAACTGTCGCTGCCTTCCCTTTTGAGGTCGTTCGGCTCTAAACATGGGTCCTATATAGTAGAGTTTCTGAACGCCTCCTCGCTGGTCTAGGTGATGTTGTACGAAGGAGCGAACAACGGGTGCGGTTAGTTCTGGTCGAAGTACGTAGTGTGTATCTCCTTTTTTAAAGGCAAAGATTTCTTTGGTAACAATATCGGTAAGTTGTCCGACACCTCGCTTGATGAGCTCGGTGGGTTCTAAAATAGGTGTTCGAATTTCCTGAAAATTAAACTTGGCTGCTTCTTCGTGAATAATTTGCTCTAGTGCTCGCCATGTTGGAGTTTCATCGGGTAAAATATCTACCATGCCGAGTGGGGTGCTGAATGAAGGCTTAGCCATAAAAAAAGGTGTTATTAACTGTCTTTAGGTTGTGTCTTGTAATGAGTTGAAAATAGCAGGTATTTCATAAAACTGCTTAATAAGCCCTTTAATTGTTAGACTTTAGTTTAACCACCAACTCTTCAATGGTTGTGTTAAATTCATCTGATAAACGAAACATATAGGCGATTCCTAAGTAAGTAGTTCCTATGATCACAGAGCGGATAGTGATTGAAAGGATGGGGTGCCCGCCGATGTTTAAAAATTCACCTAAATAAAAACAAACAATGCCAAGAACTATAATGGATAAGGTATGCCACTTAAAGGGTTGAATTCGAAGGACGAACCAGACGAATATGGTTTTGGTCAGGTTGTATAATCCAACAGACGTGGCAGTGGCAATAGCAGCACCCATTAAGCCATATCTCGGTATCAAAAAATAATTGAGTAGTACAGCTCCAATCATGAGTATTAATGAAGAAATAAAATCAAACTTAAAGTATTTAGAGGTTATGATAATTTGTCCATTTGAGCCTGTTGCCAAATCAAACAGATAAGCAAGACCTAGTATGGCAATGATGGGCTTACCTTCGGAAAATTCGATTGGTAATATACGATATAAGTCATCTAGGCTTGTTAAAATGCCAACGTAAATAATTAAAGAGAAGAGTAATTGATTTATGGAAGATTGTGTATAAAGCCGTTTAATTTCATCAAGGTTATTTTCATTAAATGACTTTGTAAGAATAGGGTGGATAATTTTAGCTAAACTTTTTCTTGGAACGGTGATAACAGTACCCATGTACATAGCTAAGGCATAAATACCAGCGTTTTCAAGTCCCTCGAACATATCAACCATTATTAAATCAATATTGCTCACTAAAATCATGGTGAAGCCACTAAAAAAAGCGAAGAAACTGTACGTAAAAGTTTCTTTTAAGTCAAAAGAGCTATATGCATTACTTGTTGATAGCAGGTAATATTTTTGGCTTAAGCTGTATGCCAATAAAATGAGCATGTTTATCAAATAGGCACTCACAAAGCCTAACATAAAATGCGGAAAACTGATTATATCAAAGAAGTAAAGAACTAAAAAAATGAGAATTAGTATTCTTAATAGCACATCCTGTAAAAAAGTGGCAAAAACCGTATCTAGTGAAGCTTTTATAAAAGCGGAAAAAAGTGAGAACGTGGTACTTGCGAAAATCATTGGTATTACCAGCCATAGGTAAACTTCGAGAAGCGGGGAGTCGGCATATAAACTAAGCCAATGGGATTCAAAGAAGAAAAAGGAAGTTACATAAATGGTAAGGATAAAAATGGAAGGGCTGATGACTCTTCTAAAAAATTGACTTCTAACTCCCTGATCTTTTTCTAATGTTGGTACAAATTTTAGTATGGTGTTAGGGATACCAAGTGTGATTATCTGGCTACTAATGGTTGTAATAGCGATTAAGCTTCTGGTTAGTCCATACTTTTCGGCTCCCAAAATATGAGGAAATAAAAAGATAGTGGATAATAGACCTAGCCCGATACCTAAGTAAGTTAAGGTTGCGTTCCGAATACTCTGTTTAATTATAATACCCAAATAGTATATACCTTGATCTAAGTAATGTTGAGTGAAATATACACATAATTATTTTTTACCTTGCGCTCGCTAGAAGCAGGTATTTAAACAATCAAATGACTAAAAAGCACATTGTACATATTGGCACTGAAAGTGTACTAATTAGGGACTTCATTGAGTTTGTTAATGAGGTAGATGTGGAGAATAGGCATCTTTATTTTGTTTGGAAAAAAAATGATATGCAATTGATATCTACGAATCAGAGTATAATACTTCAAAGGTACTCTTTGTTTAGCATGCTCCAGCATCCTATGTTGTTAAGGCGACTATTTAAAGAATTGAGCCGAGCTGATAAAATAATTCTACATGGCCTAAATGAGATATTTACTATGTCATTAATCCTTCTTAGACCATCATTATTTCGGGAAAAAGGGGTTTGGTTTTACTGGGGTGCGGAATTGCATAAGTTTAAAAGTGCTGTGCTTAATATAAAAACTAGGCTCTTGTTTCTTATTCAAACGAAGACGGTACGGAATGTTGGTTACTTAGCAGTTGGAATACCAGGGGAATATGATGATATCAGAACATTTTTTGATATAGAACCTACGCCTTTTTGGTCGTTTAAATACCCAAGTAACGTACTTGATTTTACAAAAACTCATGAAACAAACCCCGTTGATTTTATTCAGCCAACATCTTTGAAAATAATGATTGGTCATTCGGCTGATCCATCAAATGAGCATTTGAAATTATTAAATAAACTCAATCAGATTTTATCTAAAAAGGATGATTACTCACTTTATATGCCATTATCGTATGGTATTAATGAGAACATAGAGGAAATTAAAAGAAAGGGTAGTGATTTATTTAGTTCGAAATTTGTTCCTATTCTGAAACTTCTGTCCTTAAGTGACTATCGTAATTATTTATCAGAAATTAATATGGCTATTTTCCCACAAAAGAGGCAACAAGGTATGGGTAATATCACCTATTTATTGGCAAATGGAGCGACTGTTTACTTGAATCCCGAGGCAAATCATTCCGTATATTTTAAAAAATTAGGAATAATTATTGGTTCAACAGAAGAAATTGTGTTACAGCCAATTTCAAAGGCTGAATCCACATCTAACCGCCGAATAATGGCAGAAGTTTTCTCAAAAGAAACATTAAAAAAGCAGTTATTAGATCTTTTTAACAACAAATGTTAGAGCGAATACCATTTAACAGACAAAATTTGTTTGGGCCAGAACTAAGGTACATAGAAGATGCATATCTTAAAAATAAGGTTTCTGGGGATGGTTTTTATACGCACTGGTGTCAATCATTTTTAGAAGAAAAATTCGGTTTTGAAAAAGTACTTTTGACAACTAGTGGAACACACGCCATTGAAATGGCTATGTTGTTAATAGATATTGGTCCGGGAGATGAAGTTATTATGCCTTCCTATACCTTTGTTTCAACGGCAAATGCTGTAGTCTTAAGAGGAGCCAAACCGGTATTTGTTGATATCCGTCCGGATACACAAAATATAGATGAGACGTTGATTGAACAAGCCATCACCATACGTACAAAGGCAATCATGCCCGTACACTACGCAGGGGTTAGTTGTGAGATGGATACCATTATGGATATTGCACAGAGACATCATCTCTGGGTTGTAGAAGATGCCGCACAGGGTATCAATGCTGAATATAAAGGTAAATATTTAGGGGGTATTGGTCATTTAGGCTGCTATTCCTTCCACGAAACCAAGAACATTTCGATGGGAGAAGGTGGTGCATTAATCATTAATGATCCTGCTTTGAAAGCTAGAGCAGAGATTATTAGAGAAAAAGGAACTAATAGGAGTAAGTTTTATAGGGGAGAAGTTGATAAATATTCATGGGTAGACATTGGATCAAGTTTTCTCCCTTCGGATATCAATGCAGCCGTATTAAAAGCCCAGTTAGAGCATTTGGATGAGATTCAATCTAAACGGAATGAGCGTTATCAACGATATTACAAGGCTTTTTCAGGAATTGAAACCCATTCAATTACCCTACCGGTTGTACCTAATGGTAGTGTATCAAATGCCCATATGTTCTATCTGTTACTAGATAGTCTAGAACAAAGGGACAGCTTTATAAGCTATATGAAAAGTAAAAATATCCTTGTTGTGTTTCATTATGTACCATTACACAGCAGTAATTTTGCCCATCAACATTTGAATAGGTATCATTTACCGAAAACCGTGGAAAACGCTCAAAAGCTTGTTCGTTTACCCATTTTCTTTAGTTTAACTGATGGCGAGCAAGAAAGGGTAATTCATGAGGCACAGTTTTTTTTAACTAATAATTAACTTAAATATGATTTCAAAAAACGCAAAAATCGGGAATAATGTAACGATACATCCATTAGCATTGGTTGAGGATGACGTTCAAATTGGTGATGGAACAACAATTGGCCCATTTTGTATAATCCGGAAAGGTGCGAAAATTGGAACAAATTGCTCCTTTACTGCTTACTGTGAAATTCGAGATAATGTGACTGTAGGGAATAATACAAAGATGGGTAGCAGATGTACTATTTCAGCAAATGCAGTTATTGGTAACGACTGCCTAATAAAATATTCATTTGTGTTAACCGATACGCCAAACTTAGAAGAAAACGATATTAAGCAAGTAAAGGGTGTTGGGCATGGTAGTATGATAGGTGCTAATGTTACTTTAATGCCTAACACTTCAATTGGAAATAATTGCGTGATAGGTGCATGTTCACAAGTACGTGACAACGTTCCTGATAATGAAATTTGGTTTGGTAATCCTGCAAAACCCTATAAAAAAAAGTGATTGTATGAAATTAGATTCATGGATGACTGAATTTTATGGTTCTCCGTGGTATCGATTAGATTCCACTGATAATCCTAAATTATGTAAGGAAGAGGGGCTGTACGAACTTAGGCTGTCAAGTGACGATTTTTTAGGAATAATTGAGGCTCAAAAGCATGGATTTTCACTTGTAGAGTCATTCATTGAATTTGTGACTAAGGTTGAACCATCTCAAGAAGAGTATGAAGGAATCCGTTTAATGAATAAGTCGGATCATTCATTTATTTCAGCCTTGAACGAACAATCCATGTGTCAAAATGAGGGATACAGAACCCGTTTTAACAACCCTATATTTTTTGACGAGAATGCTTGTAAGAATTATTACGGTGCAGCAATTACAAATAATATAAATGACCCAAATGTTTTAACTGCTGTTGTTGAATTCGGCAACGAGGTAGTTGGTTTTTTTATGTTAAAAATAGTTGATCAGCAAACATGTAAGGGATTGATGACAGGGGTTATTCCTAAAGCTCGGGGAATGAAATTTCACATCAAAATGCAGCAATTCCTCATCAACCATATAGGTCATTCTTTCACATTAATAAATACAACCCAGTTGTCCAATCTAGCTGTAATAAAAAATCACATTCGTTCGAATCGGAGTCTCACTAAGATTGAGCATATATTTTATAAAAAAGTACAATAACCTAAATTAACCCTATGCAAAGCATTCAAACAGTCCTTATTCTAGCCCCACATACCGACGATGCAGAGTTGGGTTGTGGCGGAACCATTGCACGCTTTTTAGAGGAGGGTAAGAAGATGTATGTTGCCGCTTTTTCTACCGCTAGAGCATCCTTACCCGAAGGTGCCAATCCAGATCAACTAAGGGATGAATTCCATGCGTCTATGGATATTCTAGGTATCCCAAAAGAGCAGTTATTTGTCTATGATTATCAGGTTAGAATGTTGTCCTATCACCGACAAGAAGTTCTTGAGGAATTAGTTAAGTTACGCCAGCAAATCAAACCAGATTTAGTATTGGTTCCCTCTGGTAGTGATCTGCATCAAGATCATCAAGTGGTTCATAACGAGGGGCTAAGAGCATTCAAGCAGGTTAGTATCTGGGGATACGAACTTCCATGGAATCATATCAGCTTTGACACTCAGGCTTTTGTGCCACTAGAGCAGCGACACTTGGATGTAAAGTGGAAGATGATGCAAGCCTATGATTCTCAGTTCGAGAAACAACGCCCATATTTTACAAAAGAATTTATAGAGGGTTTAGCCCGTGTTCGTGGGGTACAGGTCAACGAGGCTTTTGCCGAGGCTTTTGAAGTCAAAAGACTTAAATTGTAAGTGCTTATCTATTCTAACCTGAGTGTTTAAATCTATGGCCAATAATCAGCCTTTTTTCCTTGATAATCTATTAAAGGTACTTCGTGGTGCCTACAGCCGAGAGGGTTCGGCTGATAATAATCGCTTAGATTTAGTGGCTTCCATAGACGATAAAAAATACAATCCTGGCAAAAAAGCTATTACATGGTGTCATCCTGGTGCAAATAACAAACAAGAGATCGTTGAAAAAACTCAAGCAACTGTTATTGTGTGTGATGAGAGCATAGTATTGAGTTCGAAAGTTCAATCCACAAAGACACTGATTAAGGTGGTGGATCCGAAACTTGCCTTTACTAGGATGATTCGATCAATCACTATTGACCAAAATGAAACTGGAATACATCCTAGTTGCGTAGTGCATCCCGAAGCAGAGATAGATCCCTCGGCTAGTATAGGACCTAATTGCACTATTGGTAAGTGCGTAATTGGAGCTAGAACCAATATTCACGGTAATTGTTTCCTCTATGATGGGGTGATAATTGGAGATGAGGTAGTCATTGAAGCAGGTGTCGTTTTAGGTGCTGAAGGTTTCGGCTTGGCTAAAACTTCTGAGGGAGCCTGGGAGCGATTCCCTCATCTTGGTGGGGTGCGATTATCCAATCGGGTCGAAGTAGGGGCAGGCAGTACCATTGATAGAGGTGCGATTCAAGATACCTTAATAGGCGAAGGAACTAAGATATCGAAAGCGGTACATATCTCACATAATGTGAAAATAGGGAAGCATTGCCTAATTACTGGGGCAGTTTCTATCGCTGGTTCTACCACTATTGGGGATCATGTTTGGCTTAGTCCTGGTGTAACTATTTTGAATAAACTTAGTATTGGTGATCATGCCTTTGTTGCAATTGGTGCAACGGTAACCCAATCTATTCCTGATCACTACCAAGCCATTGGGCGAAAAATTATCCCTAAAACTTGAAAACGGTAATGAACAACATAGAAGAACTGATTCGACAAACACTCATGTTGTCAGCAGATACACAAATTAACGACCAAACTACTCCTCAAGACATACCAGCATGGGACTCTCTAGGTCATATCAATATTATAACCGCTATCGAAGATGAGTACGATATTGAAATTACCCCTGAACAAATAGCTAAACTTGAATCGGTAGCTCATTTCAAAGAACTAATCGAAGAATTATCCTAAGCGGAATGTCAACGCCCAATTCCATTATTCAGTCTTTTGTTCAAGTAGTTGAAGAAAACCCGAATAAAACAGCCATCATTTGGAAGGAGGATTCGCTAAGCTATACACAACTTGCGCAGTGGGTGGAAGCATATGCCTACTTTTTTACAGCAAAAGGTGTTAAACGGGGAGATAGAATATTATTTCATGGGCAAACATCCTTACGCTTTCCAGCCATTTATTTAGCCTGCCATCGAATAGGGGCTGTTGCTGTACCTGTTGATGCGAGGATGGCACCAGCAGAACGAAATGAATTATTTAATCAAATTGAACCAGCGATAGCATTATTCCCGGCCTCCCTAGAAACTAATTTCGCTTTTGAAGAGCTGGATCAGGGTATCGAAACTCATCAACCAGAGGGAATAAACCCTTTTCCTGAAGGCAATGAGATGGCAGATATTTTATTTACCACAGGTACGACGGGTTCTCGAAAAGGGGTACAACTTACCCATGAAAATATCTTTGCCGGGGCTGCCAACTCAAACGAGTTCATCGGGAATACCCCTCACGATAAAGAAATAATCCCACTACCACTACATCATGCCTTTGGACTTCGAAGGTTACGGGTAAACGTAATGATGGGTGCGACAGCAATTTTAGAAGAAGGGTTTATGTTTCCCCAGCGGTTTTTTGATCATATTTCAGAAGGTGCTACTGGCTTATGTATGGTGCCCACCGGTTTTCAAGTGGTGAAAAAATTGATGAAAGATCGTTACATACCTTATTTTCAGAAGTTACATTATATTGAATTTGGTAGCATGCCCATGTCGGCTGAGCAGAAGAGAGAATTGGCGGAACAGCTTCCATCCACTCGGATTTGTATGCATTATGGATTGACGGAGGTCGCGGCCAATATTTTTACTGAGTTTCATGACGATGCAGCCCATTTGGATACCTTGGGTAAGCCGTCGCCTAATGTAGATGTAGCAGTCATGGATGCATCGATGAACCCTGTATCCGTTGGGGAGCTAGGTGAAATTGCGGTACGGGGATCCATACAAACCCCTGGATATTGGAATGACCCGGAGCGAAGTCAGCAGGTTTTGGTAAACGGATGGTTTAGAACGGGGGATCTTGCTCTTCTAACACCCAGTGGGCACATTCAAATGAAAGGTAGGAACGATGATGTTATCAATATTGGGGGTAAAAAAGTATTCCCTCAGGAGATTGAGCAATATCTTATGAGCCACCCATCTGTCCAGGATTGTGCTTGTTGCTCGGTGGTCAATGAACTAATGGGTGAACAAATACAGGCATTTATCGTATCTAATGATACAAAGCTGAGCACACAGGAGTGGGTGAATATTTTGCGTGAATCACTCGATTCGTATAAAATTCCAACGCAGTTTGAATATGTTGATAGCATACCCTATACGAACACTGGTAAGAAAAAAAGAGAGGCGTTGGTTAACGAAAGGGCTCACAAAAAGCCATAAACTAACGAATAAGCTCCTTCATAGTCGAGTCTAATTGCTGAGAGAGTTTATTGAAGCTGTATTTCTCCATAGACTCGTTTCTAATAGTAAATGCTGACTCATTGCGATTGAATGCCTCAAAACAGGTGATTAAATAAGCGTTAACCCCCGCCGTATCATCTCTTTCGAAAAATTTGCCAATACCTGTTTTGGCAACTACTTCCGCAGCGGCGCCTTGGCTAGGGCCAATACCAAGAACTTTAGAGCCAGAAATCATGTATTCAAATACTTTAGTTGATAAAGCATAACTACTGTTTTTCGAGTTTCCAATGGATAAGAGTAAAAGGTCACTTTTTGGTAGTAAGGCCATCATATTTGAGTGCTGAATGAACTCGCTCTTTTTAAAGGTGATTTGATCACAAATCGACTCTATTTCTGCTTCTACGCTTGAATCCAAGCTCCCGAAGAATTCGAATCGAATTCGATGTGCAATTTCAGGACGTTCATTTTCGATTCGGCTTAAGGCTTCTAAAAAAGCAGTTGGTCTCTGGTTTATTTTTAAACTTCCAAAATATCGAATCGTAAAAGCTTCGTTTCTATGAGGTATATTTTCTTGAGCTTGGATATGATCCGGATCATACCCATTGGTTATTCGCTGCATTTTGGCCCGTATTGAATCGGGTAATTCATTAAAAAAACCATGATTTACTACGGTGATCTTATCGGCTGAGCGAAGAACTTTTTCTTCTAATCGCTTATTTTTTTTCGCTGCTAACGGTCCCAAAGGTGTTTGGTCATAGTAGTATATATTGGTCCATGGATCTCTGAAATCAGCTAACCAAGGGATTGCACTCCAGGAAGCTAGTTGTTGCGCTATTCGATGAGTGGTGGGAGGTGGTGAAGTGGAAAAAATGATATCGGGTGCTTCTTGCTTAATCACCTTTTTTCCTAATGGGACAGCGAACCATTTCCACGTTAGTTTGGCATCTGGGATGAGGATATTTAATCGCATCCAAACAGCTATTTTGGCAAGTAATCCTTTATTTTTAGCGTAAAATATAGAAGGGTTGTGTGTAACACTAGTTTTACCGGAATTCTTGTTCGATAGTAATTGAGTCGGTTCAATGATGGATGATCTATATACCTTCACGCGAGCAAGTAATGGATCATCTGGATCTGCACGGTGACCGGATGAGGCTTTTTTTGCAGTTAGAACTACTACTTCCCAGCCAAGGCGTTGAAGATATTTTACAAATCTAGAAACTCGGTAGGTACCCACACCCGCAAATGGATACCAATAATAGCTAATGACTAAGACCTTAGGCTTTTTTTCCATCTACTATTCTTTACTTCGGTACCACATAATTCCCACCCAAAGTCCTAGTAGCAATTGTAAGGCTACCGAGAGCCAAGAAATAAGTATGCCCTGACTAAATGAGCTGGGTTTGAAATCAAGAGTGAGTTCGTGTTCGCCAGGTGGTATGATTAAACCGCGTAAAAAGTAGTTTGTTTTATAAATTTGAATTTCTTCGCCGTTCAATAGGGCTTTCCAACCCGCTGGGTAATACATCTCATTGATGACTAGAAAACCTGGCGATGAGCGCCGTATACTAACCTCAAGCTCTGCGCCAGTGTACCTTGTAACGGTTGCGAGGCTGGTCGAATCAACCAGTGAAGAGCTTGATAATCCGTTGATTCTTTCGGCAGCTTGGTCTTGCCATAAGTCTACTTGTTCTAGCAGAGCAGTGGATGAGAAATCAATTCTGGCTGGATTTTTTAAGTAGTCAAATGCTTCTGGGCCGCTGTTAACAAGCCGGACGGAATCCACAAAAAATGCTTTTGGTAGTATGTTTTGTACTTCATAGACCGACCCCTGTTCAGTAGAGTACACAGGAACTATGCCAGGTACATTTAAACCTCCACCATAGGTTATGTATTTGGTGTTGAAGAGTCGTAACAGGTCTAGGTTGATACCCAAAGGTCCATCAAACAGTGCAGCATTGTTGGACATAAAAACGTCTTGAAATAAACTCAATTTTGCCCCACTGTAGCCTCCAATAGTAGGGTAAAAATAGGATGGTACTGCGTTGTTGAAAGGATTGTCTAGTAGAGGTAAGACCCGGTGTTCATAGATTCCGTTTTCGTCATATATATTTTGCTGGATGAAGCGATCAAGTGGCCGTGCTTGCCGTTCCATAAATGCTGAATCGTAGGGGTTTTGGCGGGTAAAGCCCGACTCTGGCACGAATCGCATACCAACCTGTAATAAATCGTAGCCTTGCAGTCCGAACAAAAGTAGTAAGACCACGGTATAGTTTAGTTTAGCGCTAAAATAGGCATAGAGTAGGCCTAAAAGAACAACAATGAGTAATCCAAAGCGTATAAAATCAGCTCTTGCTAGGTCTTCCCGTTCAGGTACCAATCGTTGTTGAACATAATTGGCGGCTTGACTTCTGACTTGCGCATTCGAAGGGCTAACTTGATTTTGTTGAGCAATTTGATTGGCAATTCGGTCAACTTCTTGGGGACTCGTATAGTCTAAGCTGCTATAGCTTAAAAATGCAAAGCCAAAAACCCCTGCAATCACTATCAAAGGAACTCGTACTTTAGTCAAGCTAAATTTATCTGGTTTAAATTTAGGCAGTGCCTCCAATCCATAGGCCACTAAAATAGACGCACTGAATGAGCTTAATACTAGCCAGGTCTCGGGCGCTCTAAATTTGTCAAAAAATGGGATGGTGTTAAAAGCAAGATTATTGAGTGCTGAGAAGTTTTCCCCCCAAGAAAAGAATAGGGCAAGCACGCCAATGGAGAGAAAGGCAAAGGGAGTGTAATCCCTGCGTTTGATCAGGCCAAAAATAATAAAGGGAATTGCCAGAAAGCCGAGATAATGTGGGCCACTGGTAACCGTTTTAGGGCCCCAATAGTCTGGAGAGGCGCCGCCAAAAGCATTTGGAAGCAGAAGAGTCAAACTTTCTTTGATGCCCTGTGACCACGCAAAAGCATAGGATTTATCTAAGCCTGTTGTTTCGGATATGTCAGATCCTCCTCGGATACTATATTGAGCATATTCTTGTAAGGGTAGTAACTTTTCCGCATTACCAGCGACTCCAATAAGTCCCCCCACAAGTAGTACTAGGGTTAGTTTGATCCACTTTTGATGCTCCTTAGTTTTAAGGCCATTCCACACATCAAACAGCCAAACAAAGAGAAGAACAAATAAAAAGTAATAGGTAATTTGCGGATGCCCAGCTCTGAATTCAAGGCTTACTGCAATCGAAAAGACAAGAAGACCACGTAAGATATGGGGGCTCCTAGTAATGATCCAGTATCCAACTAACATCCAAGGGGCCAGCGCTAGAGCGAAAAATTTGGAGGTATGACCCGCCATAATGATAATGGGGAAATAGGTAGTTAAGCCGTAAATGATACTGCCAGTTACGGCTATCCATGGCCGAAATCCCATTAGAGTGAGCAGTACATACATACCTGCTAGCAGAACCCAATATTCGAATGCTGGATACCACTTGTTAAAAAAAGGTTTAATGATTGTATCAAAGTGAGGAACTTGTCGTGCGGTAGAGATTACAAACGAAGGCATACCACCAAACATGTTTTTTGACCACAAAGGCTCTTCACCAAATTCTTCTCGATAATCTATGATGGATTCTGCTCCAGCTCGCCACTGGGTAATATCGTGACGCTGCATTTCTTTCCCCCCTATAGTTGATGGGAAAAATAAAATTAGTGGCACAAAAAACAATAGGCCCAGAGCAATCAGATGCTGCGTTCGGGAGGAAAGAGAATCTAGCATGGTAACTTATTCTATGACTTTTGGAACTCTAAAGTAGTCAGAATCGGCATCGGGAGCATTTTCTAAGGCCTTTTCATGAGCTAAGGGCTCATATGCTTGGTCTGGACGATATGTTTTACCCAATTCAATGACGTGTTCTAATGGCTCAACGTCCGAGGTGTCAAGGTTGTTTAAGCGTTCCATATAACCTAGAATAGCATTCATATCTCTTGATAGAATACTAATTTCGTCCTCGCTTAGATGTAACTTGGCAAGGCCTGCGACATACTGTACTTCTTCTTTACTAACAGACATGATGCTCACTCATTTTTTTGGGTTAGAATGCATATAAACAGGAGGTAAGGTACAAAAGAATAGCCAAAAGGGTAAGGTTGATTTACTGAGAAATCCAAACCTGCCCGTAGTTGATTTATGTCATGGATGATAGAGCTAAATTATTGAGCCCCATACTTTCGAGTAGTTTATTTACGCTAGAATGCTATATTCCGATATAGGAACATTAAATAATTACTATGATTAGAAAAAAAGTAACGATCAAAAACTCATCTGGTCTACATGCTCGCCCATCAGCCGCGCTGGTTAAGCTAAGCAGTTCATTTAAATCGGACTTTTTTATACATATGTATGGTTATAGGGTAAATGGTAAAAGTATTTTAGGGGTGATGACGCTTGCTGCTGAGCAAGGCGCCGAAATGGAATTAGAGATAGATGGACCCGATGAGCAAGCCTGTTTGGAGGCGGTAGAAGAATTAATTAATCAAAAATTTGGAATGAAGGATGAATAAACTTGAAGGTCTAACAGCCTCGGACGGTTCGGCTGTTGGTCCCCTATTTATTCGAGAACAATCGAGCTATGAGACTTCGTCTAAGCAGGTAACTTTAGGCGAAGTTCCACAAGAGATACGGCATTATCAGCGTGCATTAGAGGCATATGAGCATGAACTTGAACAATTACTCATCAAGTTAAGAGGAACGGCTTCCGAAATAATTAAATCACAAAGCTTAATTTTACAAGATGAGCAGATAAAGGGTGAAATAATTAATTCTATCCGGACAAACGTAGTTTCGGCATCCTATGCAATTGATCAAGTTTACGAGCTTTATATAGGTCGACTTCGCGATAGTGCTTCTAATTTATTTCGTCAGCGCATCATTGATTTAATTACGATAAAAGATCGCTTGGTTAAGTTAGCCGCTGCCTATTCGGAGCATTCTAAGTCAGATGAACAAGCGGATACTAAACTAGAACTACCGATATCAATTGACTCTACACCCCAGATTAGAGGATGCATTGTGGTTGCACGAGATTTGTCCCCCACCGAGGTGGTACAACTCTCAGAGTCTAAAGTGATGGGAATAGTGTTGGAAAAAGGCGGATTGACAGCCCATGCTGCCATTGTTGCGCAGTCCTTGAATATCCCTTGCTTGGTCCAAATTGGAACCCAAATTCAAGATATATCTTCAAGAAGGATAGGGATCATTGATGGAGAAGAAGGGGTACTATTAGTCGATCCAAGCCCTGAAACCATCCAGGAATATAAAACCAAAATTTCTGATGCCCAGGTGGCTAAGAAAAAAATTAAGCCCACTCGTCTACCTGCCGTTACTAAAGATGGTGAGCGAGTGCAGGTTCACGCCAACATAGAATTTATACAAGAGTTACCCATGGCCTCTAGTTACCGGGCCGAGGGAATAGGTTTGGTTCGAACAGAAGGATTGTTGTATGGCGGGTTAACCCATAAAAGTGAAAAAGAGCAGGATGTGTACTACAGACGTTTACTAGATGATAGTACAGGGCCGGTTGTTATACGTCTGTTCGATGTTGGGGGCGATAAGTTACACGGCTTCACCACCGAAGAGTCAAATCCATTTTTAGGATGGCGTGGTATTCGGATGCTACTAGACGAAAAAGAGATGTTGCATTCACAGCTACGCTCTATTCTAAAGTGCACTCAAGATTACCCAGATCGAATACGTATTCTGGTCCCTATGGTGACTAACATTGAAGAGATACATCTGTTGAAGGAAGAGCTGAGTATAGTTAAAAGTGAATTGATAAAAGAAGGATTTACTCAGGTGCAGGATGTCCCCCTTGGGATTATGGTTGAGGTTCCTGCCGTAGCTGTAATGGCTGATAAATTTGCCAAAGAGGTCGATTTTTTTAGTATTGGAACTAACGATCTTACTCAGTATACCTTGGCGGTGGATCGAACAAATGATCAGGTTGGTCGGCTTTTTGAGCATGATCACCCAGCCATTTGGAAATTGGTTCAACAAATTCAGTTAGCTGCCCAAAATGAGGATATTGAAGTGAGTGTTTGTGGCGAATTGGCTAGTACTCTTCTAGGTGCGAGTGGGCTAATTGGTCTGGGTATTCGCAACTTAAGTATGAAGCCCTCGGCCATTTTATCGGTCAAAAAATGGATTCATGCCTATACGCTATCCGAGTTTGAGTTGTTTGCTTCAAAAATAGTTAAGGTTCAAGACCGTGAACAGGTACATCAGCTATTTTCAACCATTTTCCATCGAAGCTAAACGGTATTTTATTATGTGTTTTAGCTTGAATTCACCATTTCTTAAAGTTGAAATCGGTTCCAAAAGAAAATAATTTATATTTTATATCTT
>ERZ891134.169-NODE-169-length-58529-cov-11.792711_pt1 | contig 58529 bp, 59 predicted proteins | sample MGYA00520888_ERZ891134 | MGnify/ENA primary metagenome ERZ891134 (study PRJEB32303, sample SAMEA104408692) | aquatic metagenome | biome: Brackish water; feature: Coastal; material: water | place: Baltic Sea | collected 2014-10-23 | depth 10 m ... | reverse complement strand
CGTCCGAGCGGGTGACGGGAATCGAACCCGCGTTCTCAGCTTGGGAAGCTGATGTTCTGCCTCTGAACTACACCCGCGCGTCCTGCGAGCAGGAACGAAATGACTCTAGCCAGACCGTTTCAACCCGACCCAATAGACGATCTGCTGTCCTAGATTCATTCCACTGAGTCTCAGGGAGTGACGCGAAAACCGATGTCGGGAAGTTGGGATGGAATGAGCGAAGCACTGGGCACCGAACCGATCGTTCTAACGAGGAGCGATTCCGTTGCAACGATTTGGCTCAATCGGCCGGACAAACGCAATGCAATGTCGCACGAAATGTGGACCGCTCTTGCAGAGCACTGTCATTCGTTGGCGGCGGATCACGATGTACGCGTGCTGGTTGTGCGCGGCGCTGGCGGACATTTCTGTGCCGGTGCCGACATTGGCGGTTTCAGCAGTGGAATGAGCGATGAGTATCAAGCCCAAAATCGCGAAGCCGAAGAAGCGCTTGCTGCGTTTCCTCGGCCGACGATTGCATTCATCACTGGCTCGTGTGTAGGTGGCGGCGTGCAGATTGCAGGTGCGTGTGATCTTCGCTTTGCCGACACCACTTCCAAATTTGGCATCACGCCCGCTCGCCTCGGAATTGCCTATCCGACCTATGCCTTAGAACGAGCTGTTCGACTGGTTGGTCAGTCGGCCGCAAAACATCTGCTGTTCTCCGCCGAGTTGATTGACGCAGAACGCGCGCTTCGCATCGGACTTATTGACGAACTTCTCGAGACCGACGCTGCAATCGAACGCCTTGATGCATTCACCTCCCTGGTGGCCAACGAGCGTTCGCTGCTGACTCAGATCATTTCGAAGGAAATGGTCAACGAGGTTGCGGCGAGCGGCGGAGTTTCGGCGCAAACGATCAAGCGCTGGGCGTCAGTTCTTACAAACAACCCCGATATGCCGGAAGGGGTTGCTGCCTTCGCCGAGCGACGGTCTCCGAATTTTGTGTGGACACCCGACGAATCGTTCTAAAGTCCACTACTCGTTCAACAAGGGGGCCCATCATGACGTTGAGTATCGAAGAGATTTCCGATCGCATGGAGATCCAGGACCTGCTCGTCCGCTACTGCTACGCCGTCGATCACCGCGACTTCGACGACCTGGCCAACGTCTTCACCGCTGATGCCATCATTGACTACTCCGTCTATGGTGGCAGCGTTGGGAATCCAACCGAAACCATCGCGTATCTCAAAGAGGCGATGCCGATGTTCACCTCGTTCCAGCACATGATTTCCACCAGCCGCATCGAGATCGATGGCGATACCGCCAAGGTCAAGACCATCTGTCATAACCCGATGGTCATGCCGATGGGTGAAGAACTCGTCGTCTTTACTTGCGGCCTTTGGTACGTGGATGAAATGGTCCGCACTGCTGACGGCTGGCGCATCTCGAAGCGCGTCGAGGAAAGCTCGTACATGAAGGACATGCCAGGCATGCCCGTTCAGGGACCAAAGAAAGTCTGAACTTTCGTCTTTCGGTGAGTTCAACAACATGAGCAGTAACCTTCCGTCAGTCTCTTGACGGAAGGCTTTGCCATGTCAACTCTTGCCGAACGCGTTCAAGCCAAGGCCTATGACCGTCGCTGGGCGATTCTGGCGGTGCTGTGCTTTGGCCTGCTCGTCATCGTTCTCGACAACTCAATTCTCAACGTTGCCATTCCGACGATCCAGAAAGACCTCAATGCATCGTCGAGTGACCTGCAATGGATCATTGACTCCTACACGTTGGTCTTTGCGGGTTTGTTGCTGACCGCGGGCGCGCTTGGTGACAAGTTCGGCCGACGCGGAGCAATGCAGATTGGTTTCATTCTCTTTGGTATCGGTTCGATCGCGTCAGCGATGGCTGCTACTTCGGGCCAATTAATTTCAACGCGAGCGTTCATGGGAATTGGTGGCGCGCTCATCATGCCGGCCACGTTGTCGATTATCACCAATGTGTTCCCACCCGGAGAACGGTCAAAAGCAATTGGCTTTTGGGCCGGAACCGCTGGGCTCGGTGGCGCGCTTGGTCCCCTAGCTGGTGGATTTCTTGTTGAACATTTCTATTGGGGTTCGGTTTTCTTGGTGAACATCCCAATCGTTGTGATCGGCCTTATTGCGGGCCTCTTTCTCATCCCCACGTCGAAAGATCCGTCCGCTCCTCGCCTCGACCCAATCGGTGCACTTCTGTCGATCTTTGGTCTCGCATTGTTGCTTTTTGCCATCATCGAGGCGCCCCACAATGGTTGGACCTCATCAAAGACACTTGGCTATGGCGGCGTGGGGATCGCGCTGCTCGTCGCGTTCGGAATTTGGGAAGCAAAGAGCGATCATCCGATGCTCGATGTGACGTTCTTTAAGAAGGCACGCTTCACCGCCGCGGCTGGCGCGATCACACTCGTGTTCTTCTCGATGTTTGGATCGTTGTTCTTGTTGACGCAGTACTTCCAGTTCGTTCTTGGTTACTCGCCACTTCAAACTGGGGTGCGCATGATTCCATTCGCATTGGCGATGATGGTGGTGGCACCCCTTAGCCCGAAAGTTGTTCAACGCCTTGGGTCCAAGATCACCGTTGCTTTTGGACTTGGCCTAGTCACAATTGGACTGTTGAGCATGGTTGGGCTTCAAGTTGATTCGCCGTACTCAGATATTTTTTGGCGTCTCATGCTGATGTCAGCGGGTATGGGTCTCACCATGGCCCCCGCGACCGAGTCGGTCATGGGGTCTCTGCCCATCTTTAAAGCTGGCGTTGGATCGGCAGTGAACGACACCACTCGTCAGGTCGGTGGTGCTTTGGGTGTCGCCGTCATTGGCTCGGTGCTGGCCACGACCTATGGCAATCGGATAGGAGATTTCCTCTCTGGGCTCGGACTTCCACTTCCCCAAGCCGCCGTCGAATCTGCGCAAAACAGCATTGGAGCCATCAAGAACGGTCTCGTTCCAAGATTGCAGGAACTGGGCCTTTCTGAACAAGCAGCCACGGTGAATGCCGAGGCCAATTCCGCCTTTGTGAGCGCAGTTCATTGGGGCGTTGTTACCGCCGCCGCCGCCACGTTTCTTGGCGTCGTGATGGTGCTGCTCTTCTTGCCCGCCCGACCTCGAATCGATGACGTTGCAGAGCAAGAAGAAGAATTCATAAGTGAGCACGCCGCAGATCTCCTGACCGACTAATCCACGACTAACCTGCGCTGCCGTGATCCTCTCTGACCGCACCATCCGTGAAGAGGTCGAAGCCGGCCGCATTGTTATCGAGCCCTTCGACCCCAGCTGTGTCCAGCCATCCTCGGTTGACCTTCATATCGATCGGTTCTTCCGGGTGTTTCGGAATCACACGATGGGCCATATCGATGTGAAGCAGAACCTCGAGGACCTCACCGAACTCGTTGAGATTGGCCCCGACGACACCTTCATGCTGCACCCAGGTGAATTCGTGCTCGGGTCCACCAGCGAGCGCGTCGGCCTTCCTGCCGACCTCGTTGCTCGACTCGAAGGTAAGTCCTCGCTCGGCCGTCTTGGTCTCCTGATTCACTCCACAGCTGGTTTCGTCGACGCCGGTTGGGACGGACAGCTCACGCTCGAACTGTCCAACGTGGCCAGTCTCCCGATCACGCTCTACCCGGGCATGAAGATCGGTCAGATCTCCTTCATCCGCATGACCACACCAGCGGACAACCCTTACGGCTCTTCAGCCGTGGGCTCGAAGTACCAGGGCCAAATCGGCCCCCGCCCCAGCCGCTACTGGGAAAACTTCCGCTGATTTGTTCCCGGTGAGTGTCATCGGCCTCGGGTAAACACGCCGGAGAGGTTGTCGGCGAATCGAGTGAGTACCGGTCCTGATACGGCCAATATGAGTACATAGGTTGCCGTCAGTGGCAGGAGTCGGGGATCAATGGCGGTTCCCACTGAGAGTCCTGCGATGACAATCGAGAATTCCCCGCGTGCAACGAGTGCCGTGCCTGCCCTTATGCGAGCACGCGGCGCAAAGCCGTGCCGACGCCCGGCTAGCCATCCGGTGGCCATCTTCGTCATGATCCCGATGACCGCCAAAATCAGAGCGGGCAGGAGCACCGGCGGCATGCTCGTTGGGTCAATGCGAAATGCGAACAGTACGAAAAAGATTCCCGCAAACAAATCTCTTAAGGGTTCGATGAGGGAGGAAGCTCGCTCCTGTACCGGACCTGAGAGAGAAATTCCGACGAGGAAGGCACCCACCGCTGCCGAAACGTCGAGCTCCTGTGCGATGCCAGCGATCACAAGTGTGAGCCCGACGACACCGAGTAGGAGTGACTCGTCGCTCTTGGAGTTCATTGCGCGGCTGATTCGATGTCCGTACCGAATGGCGACAATGAGAAGTAGCCCAGCAATCGCAAGAGCGATTGTCACGGCTAGTGCTCCAGCCTGCAGGTCTGATCCAGCGATCATGACTGCAACGACAGGTAGATAGAGGGCCATCACGAGATCCTCTATGACAAGTATCGACAGAATTACAGGGGTTTCTCGGTTTCCCAATCGCTGAAGATCGCGAAGAACCTTTGCCACCACACCCGAAGATGAGATGTACGTGATGCCACCGAGTAACACGGCAGTAGGGATGCTCCAGCCCAGCACGAGTGCAAGTAGGACACCCGGAGTGGCATTGAGGAGGAGATCGACGAGGCCGCTTGCGGCGTTGGTCCGCAGTCCATGTGAGAGTTCGCGTGGTGTGTACTCAAGTCCAAGTGTGAAAAGGAGTAGCACGACTCCGATCTCGGCGGCGACATCGAGGAACTCCGTGGAAAGGCTTGGCCCGATGAACCCTCCGCTGCCAAACGCGAGACCAACGATCAGATAGGCGGGTATGGGGCTGAGGCCGATTCGTTCGGACAGTCTCGCCAGCAAGCCCAATCCGAACAGAATGAGACCAATTTCAATGAAGACCACCGCTGTGTCTCCGGTGCTCGCGGCGAGTACCAAGTGACTTTGGATCAATTGATTCGTAGTCGTGCGGTGAGATTACGGATGCCCTCGGCGATGCCGACAGCAACGACCGTTGTGCCCGGTCGAAGAACATCGTTAGCGCCCGGGGCAGCGATTGATCCGTTGGCCGTGACGATCGCCACGATCGAAACACCAGTTTGAGTGTGCACGGCGGCATCGCTCAATGTACGGTTTGCCCACTCGGAATTCTCATCGATCGTGATCCAATCGATCAGGAGACCTTCGACTTCCTGACGAAGATTGTCGAGTTGCTCGATAATTCGAGACGCCCCAAGCATCTCTGCCAGTGTTCGTGCTTCATCGTTGTCAAGGTCAACCGAGATTGCACATTCATCGGGGTCGTCATGGCGATACACGAGCAGTTCGCGTCGACCGGTTTTGTGGATGAGAACCCCTACTCTGGTGCCAGTCGAGGTCGGGAAATCGAATCGGACTCCGATACCCGGGAGATGGGTTTCTTGAACGTCAGCCATCTGCAGAGACTAGGACGAATGAAGTTCATCGGTTCGGTGGGCTCGATTGGCCCGAGTACCAACGGTTAGACGATCGGGGTGATTGTTGCGTCGGCTTCTGAGCGTTCGAGTGCCTCAAGGATGTGCATCGAAATGTCAGCGACCTTCACTTCGTCTTCTTCGACGCCCTGTGCTTTCACACCGTCGTCAATCATGATGTAGCAGAAGGGGCACGCAACCGCGATCTTTGTTGCACCGGTGCGCAGCAGTTCCTGCGAGCGTTCGATGTTGACCTGTTTGCCGGTGCTTTCTTCCATCCACATACGACCGCCACCAGCACCACAGCACATTCCCTGGGTGCCATTGCGACTGGCCTCAACGATTTCAATGCCACCGAGAGAACCGATGACGTTTCGTGGTGCCATGTAGACGTCGTTGTGACGACCGAGGTAACACGAGTCGTGGTACACAACGCGCTCTTCGAGTTTTGCATTCGACAAATCAAGCTTGCCGCTGTCGATGAGGAACTCGAGGAACTGGCTGTGATGCACAACTTCGTAGTTGCCACCCATTTGCGGGTACTCGTTGGCAAGGGTGTTGAAGCAATGCGGACACTGCGTGATGATCTTCTTCACGCCCATTCCGTTGAGCGTTTCGATGTTCTGCATTGCGAGCATCTGGAAGATGTATTCGTTACCGGAACGACGTGCGGGATCGCCCGTGCACAATTCCGATGGGCCAAGAATCGAGAAGGAAATACCCGAACGCTGCAGAAGCTGCGCCATTGCTTGGGTGACCTTCTTGTTCTTGTCGTCGAACGAACCTGCGCAACCAACCCAGTAGAGGTATTCGGCTTCGAGCGGGCTTGAACCATCGAGGATCTCGATGCCTTCAAATTTCTCGGCCCAGTCACCACGGTCGGCTTGGCTCATGCCCCATGGGTTTCCGGAGTTCTCCATTGAGCGATACGCGTTGCCGAGTTCGGTCGGGAAGTTGGATTCCATGAGCGACAAGTAACGACGCATGTCGAGGATCTTGTCGAGAATTTCAATGTTGACTGGGCAAATTTCGTCGCATGCCTTGCACGAGGTGCAGGCCCATACCTCTTCGGGTGTGACTCGTTCGAAGAGAGAATTGGCGGAGATGGTGATGTCGGCAACAACACCAAGTGGTGGCGACACCTGCGGTGTTCCGGTTGCGGCCATAACTTCGCCCGACTTGAGAACGATTTCGCGAGGGTCAAGCGACTTACCCGTTGCATGCGCAGGGCACACTGATGTGCAACGACCGCACATCGTGCAGGCGTCGAGATCGAGCAATTGCTTCCAGGTGAAGTCTTCGATGGTGGAGACACCGAACGACTCGAGTTCGGTTTCCATGAGGTTCGGCATCGGCTTCATCGCACCCTTGGGGCGCTCGCGATCTTTCAAGTACATGTTCAGCGGTGAGGTGAACATGTGTCGAAGCATCGTGACCGGAAGGATCACGAGGAATGCAAAGAACGAAAGCACGTGGAGAATCCACCACACCTGGTGTCCGCCAGCGAGATTGGAACTGTTCTCGATGAGCTTGGCGAGGGGCCAACCAACAAACGACCATCTTTCAAATGACGGCATACCCGTTTCAGCGATGCGCCATGCTTCGGTTCCGAAACCGGTAACAGTGATGGCGAGAAAGACACCGAGGATGACAGCGTGTTCGGGCTTGGACTTGATGCGGATGCGATACGGACGCTGGACGTAGCGACGAATGATTGCCCACATGACGCCGACGAACATGCAAAGCCCGGCGAGATCACCGATGAACGAGTACGCCATGTAGACGTTGCCGTTCAGGAACTTCCAGGCCTCGGGGACCTGGTGGTTGATTTCGAGAACTGTGGTGACGGCAAGCAACACCACGAACGAGAAGTAGATGAGAGAGTGCATGATGCCTGCGGCGGGATCGCGCAGCAGAGTCTGCATGTAGACGCCGGCGCGGAAATCGCCGAGGCGACGCTTGACGTTCTTCTTTGTTGTGCGGCGGTCGTCAGGTTTGCCGCGAGTCCAGTTCTTGACGCGCTGACCGAACAGCACTGCTCCGTACACGAGCAGGATCGAGGTCATGACGTAGAAGGCAATCTTCAGCGAGGACGGGATGCCTCCGAAGACCTCGCGCGTGACTGGTGAGTCGTCATTTTGTTGGAACACCGCCGATGCAACACCCGAAAGGGCGGTCACCATCGCGAATGCGAGACCGATGACGAGAACGATGTGTGGGCCTTTGATCCGTTTGCGTTCCATACGGTCGCAAACCTACTCGCGCCTATGGGCGCGAAACCTCACCAGAGGGCGGTGAGAGGGGTGACGAGGGGTTCAGGATTCGTCGGTCATGCGTGCGGCAAGGTTGCGCAGCAGCTGCACGGCAAAGCCAGGTACCTCTTCAATGAGGCCGTTGAACTCACGCTGGGCGATCACGAGGACCTCCATGGCAGAGTCGGCAGTAACCGTTGCGGTGCGGACGCCGCCTGTCAGTGGTGCAAGTTCGCCGACAACGGCACCAGGGCCGAGGCTGGCCACGGTTGCACCGCCACGAGTAACGGTGGCTGAGCCGGTGACGATCACGAAGCATTCATGGCCCGGCTCGCCTTCGCGCACCAGAACCTTTCCTGCCTCAACGGAGATCTCCACCGCTGCTGCTGCCACCTGCTGAAGCTGGCGCTTGTCGCACTCTGCGAAGAGCGGAACCTGAGCCAAATGATCGAGCCATGCGTCGCGTGCCATGAGGCGAAGCATAGGGAGAACCCCGCCACTCTGCTCGTCCATTCGGCCATCGATCCTTCACGACTACGAAACACTCGGGAAACAGGCGATCCGTAGCGTGACCCTCGTGGATGTCGCCCTGCTTCGTTGGCCGCTGGAAGAAGATCGTCGTCAAGCCCTTGCGGGTCGGGGGGCCTCCCGTCTATTGCTCGTCGATGCCGACACCCCTGCGCCTGGGGCGATTGATTGTCTCGAGGACTGGATTCGCTTGCCCGCTAGTCAGGACGATATCGATGCTCGCTGTCGAGCGATTGCGGCCCGCTCATTGGTCCACAACTCGGAAACCCCAGCACTTGACCCCGACGGAGTGCTCCGGGTCGGAAGCGGCTGGGTATCGCTGCCTCCGCTTGAGGCCCGGCTCATGTCGGCATTGCTCGATCGGTTCGGCGCCGTGGTGAGTCGAGACAATCTCTCTCGAACCGGATGGCCCTCGGGCGCGCCGGGGCGCAATGCGCTTGATGTACACATGCTCCGCTTACGACGCCGGATCGCCCCATTGGGACTGGCGATCCGAACCGTTCGGTCGCGTGGCTACTTATTGGAAGCCGGCGAATTGCAGATGGTTCAACCGGCCTGACGGGCCACTGCTTCTGCTGCTGCCTTCGCTGCTTCGGCATCGCCGAGATAGCGATCGGTCAATGGCAGTGGCTTTGTTGGCACCATCGCATCGTCAAGTTCGTAGCGAATGGGTACGCCGGTAGGAAGGTTCACATCGGCGATATCTGCGTCGCTGATGGCATCGAGATGTTTGATGAGCGCCCGAAGACTGTTGCCGTGAGCGACAACAAGGACGGTGTGACCGGCACGCAGATCGGGGACGATGTCGTCGTACCAGTAGGGAAGCATGCGGTCGACGACATCGGCGAGACATTCTGAGGCAGGCAGGACGTCGGCCGGAAGTGAGGCGTAGCGCTCGTCGAACCGAGGGTGACGGGGATCATCAAGTTCGAGCTTGGGCGGTGGGATGTCATAGGAACGACGCCATTCGAAGACCTGGTCTGTGCCGTACTTCTCGGTGGTTTCCTTCTTGTCCATTCCCTGCAGCGCGCCGTAGTGGCGTTCGTTGAGGCGCCACGAACGACGAACCGGAACCCAAAGCCGGTTCATGCCGTCGAGGGCGAGGTTGGCGGTGCGGATCGCCCGGACTTGCATCGAGGTATGGACCACGGTGGGCGCTACACCGGCAGCGGCCATGGCGGGCCCTGCGGCACTGGCCTCGGCCTGGCCCTGATCGGTGAGATCAGCGTCGTACCAGCCGGTGAAGAGATTTTCGAGGTTCCAGGTGCTCTGACCATGGCGCAGCAGGACGAGGGTGGAAGTCATGGTTCCAGTCTGCCCCAACGGGATCGGGGCCTTGGCCCGGTTTGGTCATCCCCGACGAGAGGTAGTTCAGAGAACTTTCAAAAAACTTTGGAATTTGGGAATGGAACGGCCCAGACCAAAGTTGTTAGTGTCACGCTCAACTTTCTTAGCGACGGCCACTCAGCCCCGCTTGGCAGTGGAGAAGTATCCCCCCGATAACCAGCATCAGAACCACAGAAATGAAGGAGCATCACCATGGCAAAGGCCGTCGGTATCGACCTCGGTACCACCAACTCGGTCGTCTCGGTACTCGAGGCGGGCGACCCGGTGGTCATCCCTAACGCAGAAGGAAGCCGCACCACGCCTTCAGTGGTCGCATTCGCAAAGAACGGCGAGGTTCTCGTCGGCGAAGTGGCCAAGCGTCAGTCCATCACCAACCCGGACCGCACCATTCGTTCGGTCAAGCGCCATATGGGCACCAACTGGACCATCGACATCGATGGCAAGGCCTATACCGCTCAGGAAATTTCTGCCCGCACACTCATGAAGCTCAAGCGCGATGCCGAGGCCTATCTCGGTGACACCGTCACTCAGGCCGTCATCACCGTGCCCGCCTACTTCGACGACGCGCAGCGCACCGCAACGAAAGAGGCCGGACAAATTGCTGGCCTTGAGGTGCTCCGCATCATCAATGAGCCGACAGCTGCAGCACTTGCGTACGGACTCGACAAAGAAACTGTCGATCAGACAATCCTCGTATTCGACCTTGGTGGCGGCACGTTCGACGTTTCGGTTCTCGAAATCGGCGACGGTGTGTTTGAAGTGAAGTCGACTCACGGCGACACCAGCCTTGGTGGCGACGACTGGGACGAGCGCATCATCAACTGGCTTGCCGACGGATTCAAGACCGCACACGGCGTCGACTTGTTGAAAGACAACATGGCGATTCAGCGTCTGAAGGAATCTGCCGAGAAGGCGAAGATCGAACTGTCACAGGTGCAGCAGACGCAGATAAATCTGCCGTTCATCACTGCAACTCCGGACGGTCCATTGCATCTCGACGAGCAACTCACCCGTGCGAAGTTCCAGGAACTCACCGCTGATCTTCTTGAGCGTTGTCGTGTTCCGTTCGAACAAGCCATTGTCGATGCTGGCCTCACCAAGGGCGATGTCGATCACGTGGTGCTTGTTGGTGGTTCAACTCGTATGCCGGCCGTTGTCGATCTCGTCAAGGAAATGACGGGCAACGATCCGCATAAGGGCGTGAACCCCGATGAGGTGGTCGCTATCGGCGCAGCCGTTCAGGCTGGTGTCCTCAAGGGCGAGGTGAAGGATGTTCTCCTTCTCGATGTCACACCGCTTTCTCTTGGTATCGAAACCAAGGGTTCGGTTATGACCAAGCTCATTGAGCGCAACACGACCATCCCGACTCGTCGCACCGAGGTGTTCACCACTGCGGAAGACAATCAGCCGTCGGTCGAGATCAACGTGCTCCAAGGCGAACGCGAAATGGCGCAATTCAACAAGTCACTCGGCAAGTTCCAACTCGTCGATCTTCCGCCCGCACCTCGAGGTGTGCCGCAGATCGAAGTCACGTTCGACATCGATGCAAACGGCATTGTGCATGTGTCGGCGAAGGATCGTGCGACCAATAAGGAACAGTCAATGACCATTACCGGTCAGTCCTCGCTTAGCAAGGACCAGATCGATCAGATGGTGAAAGATGCCGAAGCGCACGCAGCTGAAGATGCGAAGCGTCGCGAAGAAGCCGACGCTCGCAACAGTGCCGACACGCTCGTCTACCAAACAGAGAAGTTGCTCAAAGATCAGGGCGACAAGATCTCTGAAGACGAGAAGGCATCGGTTGAGTCCAAGTTGGCCGACCTCAAGACCGCACTTGCGGGTACCGATGGTGAAGCCATCAAGGTGGCAACCGAATCGCTCATGACTGCAAGCCAGGACTTCACTCAGAAGCTGTATGAACAGGCTGCGGCTGAAGAGTCAGCTTCTGGTGGAGCCGCAACGAGCTCGGCACCGAACGACGACGAGGTCGTCGATGCCGAGATCGTCGATGACGAAGGCAAGTGACCGTGTCAGGTGACGGAGAGGTCTCGGAAGAGACCTCTCCGACTGACGACGAACTGCTTGAAGCAGCAGCCGGTGGCGAACAAGGTTTCGAAGTACCCGATGCCACTGGTGAAGTTGATGTTGCTGCGCTCGTTGCTGAACGCGACGAGTTCCGCGACACGATGCTGCGAGTCAAGGCCGAGTTCGATAATCACCGCAAACGCGTTGCTCGCGAGCAAGAAGAACTGCGAGAACGGGCCAACGAGAATCTGGCCGAGAAACTGCTCGTGGTTCTTGATGCGTGCGAAGCCGCGATCGGACACGGATCAACCGATGTCGAACCGATCGCGAAAATGCTCGCCGATTTGCTCGGAAGCGAAGGCTTAGTGCGACTGACACCAGCCAACGAGCCGTTCGATCCGAATCTTCACGATGCAGTGATGCATGAAGAAGGTGACGGTGGCGAACCGATTGTGATCGAGACGCTTCGCACTGGGTATCAATGGAAAAGCAGGGTGTTACGCCCAGCGATGGTGAAGGTCAAGGGTTAGCAAGTGGCTCCACAGCGCGAGTGGTTCGACAAGAACTACTACGAAGTCCTCGGTGTGTCGGAAACGGCAACACCGAAGGACATCACGCGCGCGTACCGGAAGTTGGCTCGGGAATTTCATCCCGATGCCAACCCCGGTAACGCTGCAGCAGAAGACAAGTTCAAGGAAATCTCTGCGGCCTACGACGTTGTTGGCGATGAGACCAAGCGTGCCGAGTACGACGAAGTTCGTCGTCAAGGCCCGATGGGTGGCATGGGTTTCGGCGGTGGTCGCAGTGGCGGTGGTTTCAACCCCGGTGCCGGTGGCTTTAACTATGAAGGCGCCGATCTTGGCGATTTGCTTGGTGGCATGTTCGGCGGCGGTGGCCGACGAGGTCGCCAGAACCAAAGTCGTGGTCGCGCACCGCAACGCGGCGCCGACCTCGAGGCAACACTTCGGATGTCATTCCGTGAAGCGATCAACGGTATGGAAACGGCGCTTCACCTCACGAGCGATTTGCCGTGCGGAACATGTAGCGGTTCCGGGGCAAAGCCAGGCACCGCGCCAACGATGTGTCAGCACTGTCGTGGAAGCGGCGTCTCCGACGACAACCAGGGCATGTTCTCGTTCTCATCTCCGTGTCCCGTGTGTGGTGGCGCCGGTTCAGTCATCACGTCACCATGCGGAACCTGTCGCGGCACTGGCGTCGAAAAGCGTGCGCGCGAAGTCAAAGTTCGCATTCCTGCCGGCGTCGATGACGGTCAACGCATCAAGCTGAAGGGGCGCGGTGGTGCCGGTCGAAACGGCGGTGAAATCGGCGACCTCTATGTGATCGTTCATGTGGATCGCGACGACATTTTTGGACGTGACGGAAAGAACCTCGCCATCAATGTTCCAGTGACATTTGCTGAAGCAACACTGGGCACAAAGCTCACTGTTCCGACACTCGATGGCAATCCCGTCACGCTCAAGATTCCTGCGGGTACTCCGACTGGAAAGGTCTTCCGAGTGAAGGGCCGCGGTGTTGCAACAAAGAAGGTCACTGGCGATCTCCTCGTCACGGTGCAGGTCGATGTTCCTACGAAGATCACAAAAGAACAGCGCGACGCGCTCGAAGCTATGGCCGAAGCGTTTCCCGCCGCTCCTCGCGACTACTTGGGGGTCTGAACATGAGTCCGATGTCCGATTCCAATGCACAAATGCGAGCGGTCTACATCATCTCGGTAGCTGCAGAACTCGCAGGCGTGCATCCTCAAACACTTCGCATTTACGAACGTAAAGGTTTGCTTGAACCGGCGCGCACCACTGGTGGCTCACGCCGTTACAGCCAGGCCGACATCGATCATCTGCGTCGCATTCAAGAACTCACCGACGAAGGTTTGAACCTTGCCGGTGTGAAGAAAGTTCTCGAACTCGAAGCGCACATTTCTGCGCTCGAATCGGCGCTCCTTCAATCCCGAGCCGAAATGGCAGCTGCGGTCGAAGAAACGCATCGTTCGTATCGCCGCGACCTCGTGCCCCTGCGCCAGTCAGTGGCTCCTTTTGGCGATGCAGCCGAAGTACTGCGCCGTCTTTCCGGCCGCTAACCGCTGTCGTTCGCAACCGAACTGCATCCCACATTTTCCCAGCAAGGGAGCAGTCTGTAGGAACAAAGTTGACAATCTCATTGTTAACTTTCATGTCGGGTGAGCCCGGCACCCGTCATCTCGGCGGACCCCCCATTTGTCTGAGTGAAGGAGAAACGCCAGAACCATGGCTCTCGACCCAAACCGCTGGACCCTCAAGACCCAAGAGGCGGTGAACAACGCCATTGCTGCCGCTCGATCGGCCAGCAATCCCGAGGTCACCCCCGATCATCTTTTGCTCGCCCTGCTCGGTCAGGAAGAAGGCATCGTTCTACCGATCCTTCAGAAGGTGGGCGTGGCGCCACTTCATGTGCGCAACCTCGCCGAGGATGCGGTGTCGAAACTGCCGAAGTCCTATGGCAGTGAGTCCCGCGTCAGCCGTGAGTTCACCGCGCTCATCGATAGTGCCGATGAGATCCGCCGTGATCTGCACGACGAATACCTCTCGACCGAACACCTTCTTCTTGCGATGGCCGATGCAGTCGGCGTTACGAAGGAAGACCTGCTTGCCGCAATGGTTGATGTTCGCGGAAGTCATCGCGTGACCAGCCAGAACCCCGAAGAGCAGTACCAAGCTCTTGAAAAGTACGGACAAGACCTCACCGCTCGCGCTCGCGAAGGGAAGATTGATCCCGTCATTGGTCGCGACGATGAGATTCGTCGCGTCATTCAGGTGCTGTCGCGTCGAACAAAGAACAACCCTGTGCTCATTGGTGAACCCGGTGTTGGTAAGACCGCAATCGTTGAAGGACTTGCTCGTCGAATTGTCGAAGGCGACGTTCCTGAAAGTCTCAAGAACAAGCGACTGATTTCGCTTGATCTTTCGTCGATGGTCGCCGGTGCGAAGTACCGCGGCGAATTCGAGGAGCGACTGAAGGCCGTTCTGAAAGAAATCACCGATTCAGAAGGCGAAGTCATCACCTTTATCGATGAGATGCACACAGTTGTTGGCGCAGGCGCATCGGAAGGCTCGATGGATGCCGGCAACATGCTCAAGCCAATGTTGGCTCGTGGGCAACTGCGCATGATCGGTGCGACGACGCTCGACGAATATCGCAAGTACATCGAAAAAGATCCAGCACTAGAGCGTCGCTTTCAGCAGGTCTTCGTCGACCAGCCCTCTGTCGATGACACCATCGCGATTCTTCGAGGACTCAAAGAGCGTTACGAAGTCCATCACGGCGTGCGCATTCAAGACGCAGCGCTTGTCGGTGCCGCGGTGCTTTCCGACCGGTATCTGACAGGCCGTTTCCTTCCCGACAAGGCCATCGACCTTGTTGATGAAGCCGCGTCGAAGTTGCGTATCGAGATTGATTCGATGCCAACCGAGATCGACGTTGTTGATCGACGAATTCGTCAACTTGAAATCGAGCGAGTGGCGCTGGCCAAAGAAACGGACATCCCGTCGATCGAACGTCTAGCGACGATCGAGGAGGAACTCGCCAACCTGCGTGAGCAGATTTCGGCCATGAAGGCGCACTGGCAGAACGAAAAAGATGCCATTGACCGCATTCGTGAGTTGAAAGAACAGCTCGAAAACAATCGCAGCCAACTCGAGCGTGAAGATGACCTCGAAAAGGCGTCAGAGATTCGATACGGAGTTCTGCCCGAGATCGAACGGCAGATCTCTGAAGCATCGAAAGCGCTTGATGAACTTCAAGCAACCCAAAAGATGCTGAAGGAAGAAGTTGACGAGGAAGATATTGCCGAAGTGATCAGCAAGTGGACAGGGGTTCCTGTCAGCCGGTTGATGGAAGGCGAAATGTCCAAACTCGTGCGCCTTGAAGAGGTGCTGCATGATCGAGTGGTAGGTCAGGATGAAGCCGTCACCGCGGTAGCCAACGCAATTCGACGCAGCCGCGCCGGACTTTCCGATCCCAATCGCCCGATTGGTTCGTTCTTGTTCCTCGGCCCAACCGGCGTGGGCAAAACCGAACTCGCACGATCACTCGCCGACTTCATGTTCGACGATGAACGAGCCATGATCCGCATCGATATGAGCGAATACATGGAGAAGCATTCCGTGTCGCGTCTCATCGGTGCACCTCCGGGCTATGTCGGTTACGACGAGGGTGGACAGCTGACCGAAGCTGTTCGCCGTCGGCCCTACTCAGTAGTTCTTCTCGACGAACTCGAGAAGGCCCATCCCGACGTGTTCAACGTGTTGCTGCAATTGCTTGACGATGGACGCCTCACTGATGGTCAAGGTCGAACGGTTGACTTCACCAATGTGGTGTTGATTCTGACCTCGAACCTGCCCGGTGATCCGCGGGACTACTTCAAGCCCGAGTTCGTGAACCGCATCGACGACATCGTGCGATTCCGTTCTCTGACGGAAGAAGATTTGGGCCGTATCGTCGACATCCAACTCGAGGGAATCACGAAGCGGTTGGCTCAGCGTCGAATCACACTCGATGTCACGACCGCTGCAAGTGCTGCGCTTGCCGCCGAGGGGTACGACCCCGCGTTTGGTGCTCGACCCCTCAAGCGAGTCATTCAGCGTGAGATCGCCGACCCGCTGGCCATTGCGATCCTTGAAGGTCGTTACGCCGAGAGTGACACCGTGGTCGTTGACGTTGATGCCGACGGAGCGGTTGCCATCGGCTAGCCCTCTGCTTTTACAGATTCGGCGAGGTCACTCCTCTGGGTGGCCTCGCCGGCTAATTTCTCCACGTGGATTCCGAGACTTTGACTGTTTCAACGATGTCGCCGCGCGCGCTGCGGATTCGACTCATCGTTCTTACGTTCCTCATGTTGTTTGTGGAGTTGGCCCTCATTCGGTGGCTGGGCGGGAACGTTCTGTACCTTTCGTATTTCTCGAACATCGTTCTGCTCGGTTCCTTTTTGGGTGTTGGTCTTGGGTTCCTCTGGGCAAGTCGTTCGTCGTTTGGGCTTTTGCGATTCGGCCCATTGGCGCTTGGAGCGCTTGTTCTTTTCGTCCACTTCATCCCTGTCACCCTGACGGCGGTCGGTAGCGATCTCATCTTCTTCGGAAGCGAACTCAAACCCAATGGGCCACCTCGTGAGCTGGTTCTTCCTGCCATTTTCATCGTGGTTTCAATTGTGCTTGCGTGCATCGGCGATGGCATCGCCCGCACGTTTAAGGAACTGAAGAATCTTGAGGCGTATCAGTTCGACCTGATTGGCAGCATCGTTGGCGTAGTGATCTTTACGTTGCTTGCGTTTCTTGGTGCCGAGCCGATTGTGTGGGGAACAGTTTCAGCGGTGGTTTTTGTCTGGGCGATTCGTCCGAAGACACTGATGCCGCTCGCGCTCGTAGGTATTCCGTTACTTGCAATGCTGGCTGTACTCGGGGCCGAGTCGCGCCAAGACAACACATTGTGGACCTCCTATTACAAGGGCGAGTACGTCGTGATGGGTCCGCAAGGCATCGGCATGTTTGTTAACGGGATCCCGCACTGGTTTCAGACCGATGGAACCGATCCGATGTACAACACGATGTATCAGCAGCGAGCAGATGCTGCTCCGCCCGCCGAGGTGCTCGTTATCGGTGCCGGAAGCGGTAATGACGTTGCGAAAGCGCTGGAAAAGGGTGCAAGCAACGTCGACGCGGTCGAGATTGATCGGCGACTCCTTGATGTCGCAAAGCAATATCACCCAACGAAGCCGTATGACGATCCGCGAGTGAACATCACGATCGACGATGGCCGAGCGTTTCTCGAACGCAGCGATAAGAAGTGGGATCTCATTGTTTTGGCGCTTCCCGACTCGCTCACGCTGGTTCAGGGAGCGTCATCAATTCGGCTTGAGAGCTACCTCTTCACTAAAGATGCAGCTGACGCGTATCGAAGCCATCTCACCGAAGATGGCGTGTTCGCGATGTACAACGTCTACCGCGAAGAGTGGCTTGTCGACCGTTATGCAGCGACGCTTGACGACGCATTTGGTCACACCCCATGCGTGACGAAGATTCCGAATACGTCACAAGCGGTTCTTACAATTGGTGCACAGGAACGCGACGTGAATTGCCCTGCGGCCAATGCATGGGTGAAAACCGCCGACACCCCGAAGCCGGTGGGTGACGATCGGCCGTTCCCATATTTGCGTACTCAATCAATTCCGATGTTTTACCTAGTGGCTCTCGGATTGATTCTCGTGTTCTCGCTTGCAGCAGTGCGTTTGGTTGGTGGTCCACTGCGCGGAATGAAGGCCTACACCGACTTGTTCTTCATGGGCGTTGCGTTCCTATTGCTGGAAACAAAGAACGTTGTGCAGTTCGCGCTGCTGTTCGGTACAACGTGGCTCGTGAACGCGCTCGTCTTTGGTGGCGTGCTCGTCGCTGTGTTGGTTGCAGTGCTTGTCTCTCAGCGTGTCCGTATCAAACGACCCATGCTGTTGTATGTCTTCCTTGCGATTTCGATCCTTGTGAGTTGGGCGATTCCCCAAAATGTTCTTCTGGAGCTTGCGTTCGCTCCTCGTCTTCTCGTTGCCCTGATATTGGCGTTCACGCCAATTTTCTTAGCCAACATGGTGTTTTCTCAGCGATTCCGAGACAGTGTGGACTCGACCACGGCGTTTGCCGCCAATCTCATTGGCGCCATGGTTGGTGGTGTCCTGGAGTACACCTCGCTGATCCTCGGCTATCGCAATCTAATGATCGTGGCCTTGGTGCTTTATGGCCTGGCCTTCTTCTTTGGCCGCCGCCATCTGACCTCAGGTGCTCCCGCCTGAGAACCAATGGAACTGCGGGGAAGGTGACCGGGTAGTGTTTCCCGGTTCCCATGCAGTGCCATTGAGGAGTTCACCGTGCCAGCAACCGTCGTCGTCGGAACCCAGTGGGGTGACGAGGGGAAGGGCAAGTTCACCGACCTGTTCGCCCGCGATCAACATCTCGTCGTCCGCTACCAAGGCGGACATAACGCGGGCCACACCCTCGTGGTCGATGGTGAGTCCTTCAAGTTGCAGTTGGTGCCGAGCGGCATCCTGTACCCGCACATCACGCCAGTCATTGGCAATGGCGTTGTGGTCGACCCCCGCGTGCTCATCGCTGAACTCGACATGCTTGAGGGTAAAGGCGTTGATACGTCAAAGCTCAAGATCAGCGGCAACGCGCATTTGATCCTCCCGTACCACCAGGAACTCGACAAGCTCACCGAACGTCGCCTTGGCAAGAACAAGGTCGGCACGACCAAGCGCGGTATTGGCCCGGCCTATGCCGATAAGGCATCTCGTGTTGGTCTGCGTGTGCAGGATCTTCTCGATCCGAAAATCTTCCGTGAGAAGCTCGACGTTGCGCTCAAAGAGAAAAACGCGATCTTCGCCAAAGTCTTCAATCAGCTGCCGCTCGATGGCGATGCGATTGCTGCCGAGTATCTCGACGTGTGCGCGCCGCGCCTTGCGCCGATGATCACCGATTCAGTGAATCTCATTCACGAATCACTTGAAGCGGGCGAGAACGTTCTGCTCGAAGGTGCTCAGGCCACGTTCCTCGATCTCGATCACGGCACCTACCCGTTCGTGACCTCGTCGAACCCAGTTGCTGGCGGTGCCTGCACCGGTGCCGGTATCGGTCCTCGCTACATCGACCGTGTGGTTGGTATCGCCAAGGCGTATACAACTCGCGTCGGTTCCGGTCCGTTCCCCACCGAACTCACCGATGAAATCGGCGATGCTCTCATTGACATCGGTCATGAGTATGGAACCAACACCGGGCGTCGTCGTCGCACGGGATGGTGTGACGTGGTGATGTTGCGTCATTCGGTTCGCTTGAACTCGCTGTCGGAAATCGCGCTGACGAAACTTGATGTGTTCGACACGTTCGATTCGATCAAGGTGTGCATCGCTTACGAACTCAATGGCGAAACCTTCACGCATCTTCCGTATCACCAGTCGGTGCTGCACGAAGTCACGCCGGTCTATGCCGAGTTCCCCGGTTGGAAGTCCGACATTTCTGGGATCACGTCGCGTGACGATCTTCCCAAGGAAGCATTCGATTACGTCTCGTTCTTGCAGGATCAGATTGGTGTTCCTATTGGTCTTGTTGGCGTTGGTCCGGGGCGCGATCAGTACTTGAACTTCAACGGCTGATGAAGGTTTGCGTCGTCGGTTCCGGTGGTCGTGAGCACGCGCTTGCCACGGTGCTGCGCCGCCATCACGAGGTTGTGGTTACTCCCGGCAACCCCGGCATTCCTGGTTCCGTTGCAACACCAGCTACAGAGATAGATGCCGACCTCTATGTGATCGGACCGGAAGCGCCGCTCGTCGCTGGTCTTGCTGATGAACTGCGCGCCGCTGGCAAGTTGGTGTTCGGTCCAGGGGCTGATGGCGCGCGTCTCGAAGGTTCAAAGGCGTGGATGAAGGACGTACTTGTTGCCGCTGGTGTTCCCACCGCGCGACATGGCACGTTCACCGAAGCAGAACCGGCATTCGCATTTCTTGACACGCTCGATGGTTTGTATGTCGTGAAGACCGATGGCCTTGCAGCGGGCAAGGGCGTCATCGTCACAACATCACTTGAAGAAGCACGCGCTGCAGTTCTCGACTATCTCTCTGGCGATGCCTTCGGCGATGCGGGCCGAACGCTTGTTATTGAAGAAGGACTTACCGGCCCCGAAGTTTCCGTTCTCGCAATTTGCGATGGCACCAACGCCGTTGCGCTTACGCCGGCCCAAGATTTCAAACGCGTAGGCGATGGCGATGCTGGTCCAAACACCGGTGGCATGGGTGCGTACTCACCGGTGCCTGTCGCAGATCAATCATTGATTGATGCAGTGATGAACGATGGAGTGTTACCGACGCTGGCCTACTTGCGTTCGATCGGTATCGATTACCGCGGGGTTCTCTACGCCGGCCTCATGCTCACACCCACCGGTCCGAAGATGCTCGAATACAACGTGCGCTTCGGTGATCCGGAAACACAGGTTGTGCTTCCCCGACTCACTAGCGATCTCGGTGAACTGCTCGCTTCAGCTGCTGCTGGCCAACTTGGTGCCGCGCCGACATTTGACGACGGCGCAGCTGTCACCGTGGTGTGTGCAGCCGAGGGCTACCCGCGCGATCTGCGCACCGGTGATGTGATTGAAGGACTCGACGATGCTCAAGCAGTCGCTGGCGTCACGGTATTCTGCGCTGGGGTTGGGGCCAATGCCAATGGCGAACTCATCACTGCTGGTGGACGAGTGCTGACTGTGACTGGCCAGGGCGCCACTTTGGCCGAAGCCCGTCAGACTGCATACGACGCGGTTGGCAAGATTTCTTGGCCCGGTCTGCACCATCGCAACGACATCGCCTCGGACGCTGCGGCCCAAAGGATTGAAGATCGCGCTCCTCGCGCCAATTCCTGATCTCTAAATCGCACCGAGGTCACCTCGTCGTAGTCGTATCCTGAAGAGGTGCCCGCTTTGGGCCCTTGAGGAGACCGAATGGCGTCCACGTCCGTACCCAATGTTCTTGCTGCTCGATATGCGAGCGCGGAGATGGTCCGACTGTGGTCGCCTGAACAGAAGATCGTTCTTGAGCGAGAACTTTGGCTGGCCGTTCTTGAAGCCCAGCGCGACCTCGGTGTCGCAGTGCCCGACGATGCGATCGATGCCTATCGCCGTGTCATCGATCAGGTCGACCTTGATTCCATCGACGCTCGTGAACGCGTGACTCGCCACGATGTGAAGGCGCGCATCGATGAGTTCTGTGCGTTGGCTGGTCACGAACAGATTCATAAGGGGATGACTTCGCGCGATCTCACCGAGAACGTCGAGCAACTGCAGTTGCGACGTTCGCTCGTGGTGATTCGTGGCCGCATGCTTGCATCGCTCGCTCGTTTGGCTGAACGCGCTGCGGAATCGGCAACCGTGGTGATGGCTGGTCGTTCGCACAACGTGCCCGCGCAGGCCACCACGCTTGGCAAACGGTTTGCGAATGCCGGTGAAGAACTGTTGCAGGCGTTGTACCGAGTTGACGATCTACTTGCGCGCTATCCGATGCGTGGCATTAAGGGCCCGGTTGGAACGCAACAAGACATGCTCGATCTCTTCGATGGCGATGGCGAGCGTCTCGAACAGCTTGAATCTCGTGTCGCCGCGCATCTCGGTTTTGATGCATGGCTCACCAATGTTGGTCAGGTGTATCCGCGCTCGCTCGACCTCGACGTGGTCTCGGCGCTTGTGCAGGCAGCCGCTGGTCCTGCCGATCTTGCCCTCACGATTCGACTCATGGCTGGACAAGAACTCGCAACTGAAGGTTTCCGCCCGGGTCAGGTTGGCTCTTCGGCCATGCCGCACAAGATGAATAGCCGTAGTTGCGAACGAATCGGCGGTTTGCTCGCCATTCTCCGTGGCCATCTCACGATGGTTGCCTCGCTTGCGGGCGACCAATGGAACGAAGGCGATGTGAGTTGTTCGGTCGTGCGCCGCGTTGCCTTGCCCGACGCGTTCTTTGCTATCGACGGTTTGTTTGAAACGTTCCTGACCGTGCTTGCCGACTTCGGTTCGTACCCCGCCGTTATTGAACGCGAACTCGACCGTTACTTGCCGTTCCTTGCAACAACCAAGGTGCTGGTCGCTGCAGTGCGCAACGGCGTTGGTCGCGAACAAGCACATGAAGCCATCAAGGAACATGCAGTTGCGGCGGCATTGCGTCTTCGCGAAGACGGAGCCGAAGGCAACGATCTCATCGAACGACTTGCTGCCGATCCGCGTCTTGGCCTTGCTCCCGATGAACTCGCAGGCGTACTCGCAAACCCAATCGACTTTGTTGGTCGTGCGCCTGAACAAGTCGCGTCATTTGTCGCAACGGTTTCGGCGCTTGTGGCGACTGATCCTGCTGCTGCTGGGTATCGTCCGGGCGACATCCTCTGAACCGAGGATCTGTCGCGGGCCATTCCAGGAGAACCGCTATGACCGACGCACTCCCACACATCTACTCAGGAAAAGTCCGCGACATCTACGACGCGGGCGACAACCGATTACTGATGGTCACTTCCGACCGCCTGAGCGCGTTCGACGTCATTATGGCCGAACCGATACCCGAAAAGGGCCGAGTGCTCACCGCCATGAGCGCGTTCTGGTTCGAGAAGTTCCAAGGCGTTGTTGGCAGTCATCTCATTTCGACCTCGCTCGATGACTGCCCACCTGCCGCCCAGCGTGATGATTGGCAGGGCCGCATCATGCTGTGCCGCAAGGCCGAAATGCTGCCCATCGAATGCATCGTTCGTGGGTATCTCACCGGTTCGGCCTGGAAGGAATACAAGGCCAACGGCACGATGCACGGCCAGGTGCTCCCTGCGGGACTGCTTGAATCGGCCCAATTGCCCGAGCCCGTTTTCACTCCTTCTACCAAGGCTGCCGAAGGCCACGACGAGAACATCTCCTTCGAGGCCGCTGTCGATCTGATGGGTGCCGACCTCGCCGAGCGGGCTCGTTCGGCGGCACTTGAGCTCTACACAAGGGGCGCCGAGTGGGCTGCGGCCCGAGGCATTCTCATTGCTGACACCAAGTTCGAACTGGGTCTAATCGATGGCGAACTTGTGTTGTGTGACGAGGTACTGACCCCCGATTCCTCACGGTTCTGGCCGGCGGAACGCTGGAAGCCGGGAAGCACGCCGCCGTCGTTCGACAAGCAGCCGGTGCGCGATTACCTCGATGGTCTCGATTGGAACAAGCAGCCACCAGCCCCACCGCTTCCCGCCGAGGTCGTCGACACCACGAGCGCTCGCTATGTCGATGCCTATGAGCGCATCACTGGTCGTTCATTCGCCGAATGGCGCGGGTGACGATCGACCGCATGCAGATCTGCATCGCATACGCGCGTCGATGTGCGAACATGGGTCCATGATCTTCTCGGTGCACGTCGAAGTCCGTCTTCGACCTGGGATCGCTGATCCCCAGGGTTCTACGATCGAACGAGCCATGCCTACGCTGGGTTTTGCAGGTGTGAGCGGCGTGCGTGTCGGCAAGAGCATTCGTTTTGAAATCGACGCTGCCGATGAAGCGTCAGCTCGCGCGGAAGCGGAAGATCTCTGTCGTCGGTTCCTCACCAATCCCGTCATCGAAGACGCGATTGTTGAACTCGAACCAGCTGGCGTCGCATCGTGAGTTCACGCGTCGGGGTCGTCGTCTTCCCCGGTTCGAACTGTGAGCAGGACATGGTTGAGGCCATGCGCCTCGTTGGTGGAGAGCCTGAACTTCTGTGGCATGGCGATGCAACGGTGAATGGTGTCGATGCTGTCATCGTTCCCGGTGGTTTCGCGCATGGCGATTACTTGCGTCCCGGAGCCATTGCGCGTTTCTCACCAGTGATGTCTGCAGTCGCTGAGTTTGCTGCTGCTGGCGGCCCAGTTGTCGGCATTTGTAACGGTTTTCAGGTGCTTACTGAAGCGGGGCTTCTTCCGGGCGCATTGCAGAAGAACGCTGGCCTGAAGTTTGTTTGCGCACCTGCACAGTTGCGGGTTGAGACCACAAACTCGGTGCTGACTCGCGCCGCCGACAAAGGTGCAGTGCTGAGCATTCCGATCAATCATTTCGAAGGCAATTACACCTGTGATGCCGAAACGCTCGCGCAACTTCGCGATGAAGATCGCATCGTGTTGCGTTACGTCGTGAATCCCAACGGTTCTGTGGATGACATTGCCGGTGTGTGCAACGAAGGTCGCAACGTGGTTGGACTTATGCCGCACCCGGAACGCTCAACCAGCGAATTGCTTGGAAGCACCGACGGATTGCCGCTGCTTCGCTCGTTGCTGTCTGTCTGATCGGCAGAGCTTGATCGACAGAGTCTGAATGAACTGCGTCAGTTCAGAATCCCGGCGCGCCGTAAGACCTCGCGCGGAACGCCGAGTTCAAGCCAAGCCTCAGGACTGAGTTCCTTCGAATCGTTGTAGTCCTTAGCCACGCCGATGAACTCGTTTTCAAGTGCGACCATGTCGATGGGGGATTCGAGTTCCTCGAGATCTTTCTGTTTCTTGATTTTTGACTGCACCAAATCCAGTTTGCGCAGCGGGTCTTTCTCGGTTGCGAGATTGGCATCGATTTTCTCAATGCTCTTGCGCAAGCCCTCAGGTGTGATTGGGCGACCTCGTCGGGGCTTCGCGGATTCGATTGCCTGCAGGTAGCGGCGCACGATTTGCCCGCGCTCACGACCGACCTTGAGCGCGAGCCTGTGGCTCTCCGTCATCGTGCCGGGAGGAAGACCGATACGCGGCTTCTCACCAGAAGGTTCCGAGGTCTGGTCGCTCATGAGCGTTGAGTCCATCACACCAGCGCGAAACCGACAACGGTCACGTCGAAACCCGGCGAATTGTGGTGTTCCGGCGCACTAGCCTGCAACCAATGGATGACGCGATTCACCGTGCCCTCGGCCTGACTGACTCCGAATACGAAGACATCCGCAAGATCCTTAACCGCGACCCCAACCACCTTGAGTTGGCGATGTTTGCGGTGATGTGGTCCGAGCACTGCTCGTACAAGTCATCCCGCGTACATCTCAAGCGACTTCCTACCGAAGCTCCGTGGGTACTCGTTGGTCCCGGCGAAAATGCCGGCGTTGTTGATGTTGGCGATGGCATTGCTGCTGCGATCCGCATCGAATCGCATAATCACCCGTCTGCAATTGAGCCCTACCAGGGTGCAGCCACAGGCGTCGGCGGCATTTTGCGCGACATCTTCACGATGGGCGCACGTCCGATTGCACTGATGGATCCGCTTCGTTTTGGTCCGCTCGATGACCCTCGCAGTCGCTGGATTGCCGAAGGCGTCATCAGCGGCGTTTCCGGTTACGGCAATTCGGTGGGCGTACCCACCATCGGCGGCGAAACCGTGTTCGATGCCACCTACACCGGCAACCCACTTGTGAACGTGTTGTGCCTCGGGGTTTTGCCTACCGAACGCCTCGTGCTCGGACAGGCCACTGGTGTCGGCAACCTTGCGGTTTTGCTGGGTTCCAGTACCGGTCGCGACGGGATTGGGGGCGTGAGCGTTCTTGCTTCTGCGGGTTTCTCCGACGAAGAAACCGATGCGGAAAAGCGTCCTTCGGTACAGGTTGGCGATCCTTACGAAGAAAAGCGCCTCATCGAAGCTTGTCTCGAACTTCTAGACGCCGGTTTGGTTGTGGGCATTCAAGATCTCGGTGGCGCAGGCCTTGCCTGTGCAACAAGCGAAACCGCTAGCCGCGGTGGCATGGGTATGGATGTTGATGTCAATGCCATTCCTCGGCGCGAAACCGGCATGGAGCCGTTCGAGGTCATGACCTCGGAAAGCCAAGAACGCATGCTCGCCATTGTCGAGCCTGCCGATCTCGACCAGGTGCTCGAAATTTGTGCGCGCTGGGAGGTTCGTTCCTCAGTCATCGGTCATGTCACTGATGGCCCGGCAACTGGTCATCCCGAGGGCGGTCGCCTCCGCATTCGTGACGGTTTCGATGGCGAAATCCTTTGCGATATTCCGGCTGCATCACTGCACGAAGATGCGCCGCTCTACAACCGTCCGATGGCTGCACCGGCAATCTTTGATGCTGCGACTCGCACGATGGGCACGGAACCCGCGCCCGCGTCGGTCGATACCGCAGCGGAATTACTCGAACTTCTTGCTGATGCGCGCTGGGTGTTCTCGCAGTACGACCATCAGTTGTTCCTCAACACCGTTGAAGGTCCCGGTGGCGATGCCGCCGTGCTTCGTTTGAAGCACCCGACCTCCGGCGCCGACACCGGACGCGGCATTGCGCTCACCACCGATGGCAACCATCGCTGGTGTGCTGTCGATCCCCGCCAGGGCACGGCGCTTACCGTCGCTGAATCGTTGCTGAATCTCGCGTGCGTTGGCGCTCGTCCACTCGCAGTCGTGAATTGTTTGAACTTTGGCAACCCTGAACATCCCGAAGTGATGTGGCAGTTATCCGAGGCAATCGACGGAATGTCCGAGGCCTGCGTGGCCTTCGATACACCGGTTATCGGCGGAAACGTCAGTCTTTATAACGAATCTCAGGGCACCGATATCGACCCAACTCCGGTTGTGGGCATGCTCGGCGTGATCGATTCACTCGATCGCCGTCCACCTGGTGTTGGCTTGGTTGAGCAAGGCCGTCTCATGCTCATCGGTGTCACCCAGCCTGAAGTTTCTGGTTCTCGGTGGGCGCGCGCTCGCGGCCATCGCGGCGGAACCCTTCCCACTCTCGATCCCGCGCATCATCTCAAAGTTGCCGACGTGGTTCGCCAACTTGTGATCGGCGATGTCGTGGCGGGTATTCACGATGTCTCCGGCGGCGGCCTCGGTGTCGCGCTTGCCGAGATGGCGGCGAAGTCGGGCATTGGTGTCTCTGTTGCCCGCGTTGCAAATGCCGCTGAACTTTTCGCCGAGGGTCCGTCACGTGTTGTGGTGTGTGTCGATCCTGAATCAATGGGAGTGGTCGAAAACATCTGCGAACAAGCCGGTGTTCCCGTTTCGCGTATCGGTGTTGCCGGTGGCGATCGCTTTAGCGTGAAGGGTCTTGTCGATCTTCCGCTTTCCGAAGTTGTCGATGCTTGGACCAATCACATTCCGTCTGCTCTTGGTGCCGGAACGGCGCAAGACTGACTCATGGAGACCGATTGCGTGCACCCCGATGACGACACACCGAAAGAAGCATGTGGCGTCTTCGGTGTATACGCACCCGACCAAGCGGTGTCACATCTCACGTATTTAGGTTTGTACGCGTTGCAGCATCGTGGTCAAGAAGCTGCGGGTATGGCTGTCAGCGATGGTTCCACTGTCACCGTTGTTAAAGACACCGGCCTTGTGTCGAACGCTTTCGATGATCGAACCCTCGCTGCTCTCACGGGTCACCTTGCAATCGGACACACTCGCTATTCCACGACCGGTTCAAGCGTTTGGCACAACGCGCAGCCGGTGTATCGCAACGTCGGTGAGCACACCGTTGCAATCGCGCACAATGGCAATCTCGTCAACACCGCCGAACTGGCCGATGAACTCGGCATGCTTCCGGGCACCGTGAGTTCTGACAGTGATGTCATGGCTGAACTCCTCGCCTCGGAACTCGCGAAGAACCCGGACGAAAGTTCCGACCATCGTGCACTCGAACGCGCGATGCAGGCGATCCTTCCTCGGCTCAAGGGAGCGTTCTCGGTTGTAGCGATGGACGAAGGTCATGTCATTGGTGTGCGCGACCCCAACGGGTTCCGCCCCCTTTGTCTTGGCAAACTCGATAACGGTTGGGTGCTCGCCTCGGAAAGCCCGGCACTCGATGTTGTCGGCGCGCACTTGGTTCGTGAACTTGAACCGGGCGAGATGATCGTCATCGATGCCACCGGTTACCGCGCCGTTCGAGTCTTTGAACAGGCACTAGTCGACCCGAAACTCTGCTTGTTCGAATTTGTCTACTTCGCTCGTCCCGACACGCGTCTTTACGGTCAAAGCGTGCATCAAGCACGTGTTCGTATGGGCGAACAACTTGCCGGACAAGCGCCAGTTGAAGCTGACTTGGTGATGGGAGTCCCCGAATCGGGCATTCCCGCGGCTGAGGGTTATGCGCGTAAGTCGGGGATTCCCTTCGGTCAAGGCCTGGTGAAGAACCGATACATCGGCCGCACCTTCATTGCTCCGAATCAGGAAATGCGCGCTCTCGGTGTGCGCATGAAACTGAATCCGTTGCGCGACAACATCGCTGGTCGACGACTCGTCGTGGTCGACGATTCAATCGTTCGTGGCACCACAACTCGCGCCATGGTCTCGATGCTGCGCGAAGCCGGCGCTGCCGAAATTCATATGCGCGTGTCGTCACCGCCCTATAAGTGGCCGTGTTTCTACGGCATGGATACCGGCACTCGCGGAGAACTTCTCGCCGCAAATATGAGCGTCGACGAAATCCGCGAATACCTCAATGTCGATTCGCTTTCTTATCTCACGCTCGATCGATTGGTGTCGGCTACTGGTGCTGTCGGCGCAGGATTCTGCGACGCGTGTTTGACCGGCAACTATCCCGTCGAGATTCCCGTCGAACTCGGCAAGCACATTCTCGAACTTCCGTCGGAAGCATCAACCAACACGACGGGTCTTGTCGACACGTTCGAAGGAGCGCCCACGCTTCCGGCACAAGGCGCACTTTCCTTCACCTCATCGGAAGAGATCGATGGCTGACGACGTAACCCAAGGCGAAACCTATGCCGGTGCTGGCGTCAGCATCGACGCCGGCGAAGAAGCAGTCGACCGGATTAAGTCGCACGTTCGCTCAACCTTCCGACCTGAAGTCATTGGCGACATTGGCGGCTTCGGCGGACTCTTCGCCCTTGATCTGGCTCGCTACAAGAAGCCCGTACTTGTTTCGTCAACCGATGGTGTCGGCACGAAAGCCCTCGTTGCTCAAGCAACGGGTCGCTTCACCACGATCGGTGTCGATCTCGTTGCGATGTGTGTCGACGATCTCGTGTGTCAGGGCGCTGAGCCACTGTTTTTTCTCGACTACATCGCCGTAGGTCGGCTCGACCCCGACCACATCGATCAACTCGTTGAAGGCGTGGCCGACGGTTGTCGCCAAGCCGGCTGTGCACTCGTTGGCGGCGAGATGGCCGAACATCCCGGCGCAATGAAAGCGGGGGAGTTTGATCTCGTCGGCTTTGCGGTGGGAATTGCTGATCGCGACGCGCTGATTACCGGCGCCAAAATTTCTGCCGGTGACGTTCTCATTGGGCTTCCTTCGCAGAACCTTCGCTCCAACGGCTTTTCTCTGGCGCGCCGCGTGCTTCTTGAACGTGCGCAGCTTCCCCTCGATGGTCCGGCCTACGAAGGCGCGCATCACTCGCTTGCCGACGAACTGCTTGCCCCTTCGGTGATCTTCTCGCCGGCAATTGCTGCGCTGCAGAAAGCGGTCGATGTTCGCGGTGTTGCCCACATCACCGGTGGCGGTCTTCCTGGCAACCTCAATCGTGTGCTTCCGCACGGAACAGCTGCCGAGGTCACATGGGACACTTGGGATGTGCCGCCGATTTTCAACGAAATCCAGCGTTTGGGTTCTGTGGCTGACGATGAAATGGCGCGCGTGTTCAACATGGGCGTCGGAATGGTCGTCGTGGTGCCGGAATCGGATTCCTTTAAGGCGCTCGATGTGGCTCGTACCGCTGGACATCGAGCCACCGTGATCGGCCGCATCATTGACGGCGATGGCACCGTCCGCATCGTCTGACACTTTTGAAACCGCTCCCTTCAGAGGCTGCGGAACGGTAGGTTCCTGAGCATGAGTGACGCGACAAAGCAGCAACTGATCGATCACCTTCTTCGCTATTCAGTCCGAACCGGGGACTTCACGCTCAAGTCAGGCAAGAAAAGCTCATGGTTCATCGATTCGAAGCAGACCGCGTGTCGACCTGACGGATTGCTGCTCATGGCCGATCTCGCGCTCGACCTGATCCCCGACGATGTCACTGCGATCGGCGGCCTCACGGTGGGTGCCGATCCGGTGGCCTACGGCATCGCCGCGGTTGCGGCGACTCGTGGCCGCTCGCTCAAGTCCTTCACCATTCGCAAAGAAGCCAAGGATCACGGTATTGCTGGTCGCCTCGCCGGCCCTCTTGAACCGGGCGATAAGTGCATAATCACCGATGACACCGTCACCCGGGGCACCTCACCCATGGAAGCAGTACATGTAGCTCGTGAACTCGGGGCCGAACCGGTCATGGTGATGGTCGTGGTGGACCGAGGCGGCACCTGCCAGGCCATGGCCGAAGCCGAAGGGATTGCGTTCCGGGCGCTGGTGACTGCTCCCGAACTTGGGTTCCCCTACGAAGGCGCTTGACCGTTCGAAATCGGGCAACTTTGGGGGGCCAGAATCCCGACTTGGGGACGGCATAGGCCTGACGGGTAGCGTCTTCGCCCTATGGCTGACTCAACTACCGCCGCTTTCAGCATCCGCCTTCGCGTCCGACTGGGTAATGAACCCGGTGCACTCGGTCGTCTCGCCACCGCTATTGGTTCGGTAGGCGGAAACATTTGGTCGCTCGAAGGATTTGAGGCCAAGAAGGAATCGCTTGACGAAGACGTCGTCGTCAACTGTTCAAACGAAGCCCATCAGCAGCAAGTGCTCGACGCTGTTCGCAGCGTTTCGGGAATTGAGCTTCTCGAATGGGAAGACCGAACCTTTGCGCTGCACGCCGGCGGCAAGATTCATGTCATTAGCCAGATTCCCGTGAACGATCGCGATGATCTCTCGATGGCCTACACGCCGGGCGTTGCCCGCGTGTGTTCGGCAATCGAGAAGGATCCAATGCTTTCCCATGACCTCACGATCCGCAAGAACACCGTTGCCATTGTGAGTGACGGCACTGCGGTCCTTGGTCTAGGCGACATTGGTCCGCTCGGCGCGATGCCTGTTATGGAAGGTAAGGCCCTCCTGTTTAAGGAATTTGCGGGCGTCGATGGTTTCCCGATCTGTCTCGACACGAAAGATCCTGAAGAGATCATTCGTACTGTCGTGAACATCGCTCCGTCGTTCGGCGGTATCAATCTTGAAGACATTGCCGCTCCGGCGTGTTTCGAGGTCGAAGATCGCCTCAAAGAACTTCTCGACATACCGGTGTTCCACGATGATCAGCACGGCACCGCAGTCGTGACGCTTGCGGCGCTTATGAACGCACTGAAGATCGTAAACAAGAAGATGGAAGATCTCACGGTCGTCATCGCAGGTGTTGGGGCTGCGGGCGTCGCTATCTCGAAGATCCTCATGAATGCCGGCGTACGCAACATCATCGGTGTTGATCGCGAGGGCGCTGTTTATAACGGCCGCAGCAACCTCAACGTGGCCAAGCAGTGGTTTGCTGAAAACACGAACCCTGAAGGCCGTAAGGGGTCACTGGCCGACATCATGCCGGGCTCCGACGTGTTCATCGGCGTGAGCGGCCCGAACCTGATTAATCGTCAAGACGTCCTTACGATGGCGAAGGATCCAATTGTCTTCGCCATGGCAAACCCCGATCCCGAGATTCGGCCGGAAGAGGCTGAAGGTTGTGTTGCCGTTATGGCAACAGGCCGAAGCGATTTCCCGAATCAGATCAACAATGTTCTTGCGTTCCCCGGGTTGTTCCGTGGCGCGCTTGATGCCGGGGCAACACAGATCACCGAGAACATGAAGGTTGCCGCTGCGCACGCAATTGCAAACGCTGTGAGCCCTGAAGAACTCTCTCCTGATCACGTCATCCCTTCGGTGTTCGACAAGCGCATTGCTCCGCTTGTTGCGGCGGCTGCTGCTGAAGCTGCAGTACGCGACGGCGTCATCCGAAAGCGCTGAACATCGTGTCGCGGTTCGACGCGATCACATTCGACTTCTGGGACACGCTGGTTCGAGCCGACGTTGCCGCGACCCGGGTGCAGCGGCGACTCGCGATCGCAGAGGTCCTTGAATCGCATGGACTTCCAGCAGACCACGATGAGATCGACACCTCCTTCGATGAAGCATGGAGGCGCTTCGACTCGTCATGGGGACTTGGTGAGCAATTCACCGGCCATCACGCGGCCGAAACAGTGCTTGATGTTCTCGGTCACACCGACGACGAGCAGGTGCGCATTCGTGTAATCCACGCGTATCTGTCAGCGCCGCGCGCGATGAAACTCGATCTCACCGAGAATTTGGAATCAACGTTGCGAGTGCTGAAGGACGCCGGACTTCGCGTAGGCATCGTGTGCGATGTTGGTCTCACGCCATCGCCAGTTCTGCGTGACTACCTCGAAGGTCACGGCATCTTGCAGCTCTTTGATCACTGGTCGTTCTCGGATGAAGTCGGCGTGTACAAACCTGATGCGGCGATCTTCGAACACGCTCTCTCGGGATTAGGTGGGATTGATCCAACGCGTGCAGCACATATTGGCGATCTCCGTCGCACCGATATTGCTGGAGCTAAGGGGATGGGAATGTTGTCGTTGCGCTACCGAGGTGTAACCGACGACGATCCCGATCATGGGCCCGAAGGTGATGTCGTTGTTGATGACCATGCCGAGGTTCCCGCCGCTCTCGGTCTCTGAACCACAATCGCCATTCGTTTCGCGGGACGGCCCTTGGTTGGCTGTGCCACAGTTGGACTCCACACCACTTCTAGGGGGAACTCACGTGGCTCTTGATCCGCAGGCAAAGTTCATTCTCGACCTCATGGCTGATTCTGGCTTTACGTTCGAAGGGGCAACCCCAGAGGAATTGCGTGAGCGCATGGGCATGACGGCTATGCCGAGCCCGATTGAATTGGCGAGCATCACCGACCGCACGATTCCTGGTCCTGCCGGTGACATTCCTGTTCGTATCTATCGCCCGAGCAACGACGCGGGCCTTCCCGTGACGGTGTTCTTCCACGGCGGTGGTTGGGTCATTGGTGATCTTGAATCGCACGACCATTGCTGTCGCACGATTGCGTCGAAGGCTGAATGCGTCGTCGTTGCGGTTGACTATCGGCTCGCTCCCGAGGCCAAGTTCCCTGCAGCGATTGACGATGCGTGGGCGGCAACCGAATGGGTTGCAACCCATGGCGATGAGCTCAACGTCGACACCTCTCGTCTCGCTGTTGCTGGTGACAGTGCCGGCGGCAACCTCGCCGCCGTTGTCGCCAACATCTCTCGCGATCACGAGCATGTTGAAGTCATTCAGCAGGCGCTGTTGTACCCGGTCACCGATGGAAGCTGTGATCGTCCGTCGATGACAGAAAACGCTGAGGGCTACATGCTCACTCGTAACGCCATGGATTGGTTCCACGATCACTACACCGTCACGGTGGAAGACCTCAGCGACCCTCGCTATTCGCCGATCCTCTCCGATCTTGCTGGCGCACCGCCTGCGATTGTTGTCACTGCCGGATTCGATCCGCTTCGCGATCAGGGCAATGCCTATGCCGCCAAACTGGTTGAAGCAGGCGTCGACGTTGACCTTGTTGAATACGAAGGCATGTTCCACGGGTTCTTCTCGATGGACGCTGCAATCGACGTTGCTTCCGAAGCGCAGGACCAAGTGGCTGCGGCGTTGAAAGACGCCTTCGCTCGCTGAGCGTCGTTCCAATAACGCAATGCAAAAGGCCCGGGCGCAGAGCCCGGGCCTTTTCACTGTGGTCGGGACCGGCGTCGATCCGGTGACCTACCGCTTTTCAGGCGGCCGCTCTGCCAACTGAGCTACCCGACCGTGGAGACGATGTCTCCGTCCCTGACGCCCCGGCGAACCGGTGCGGCAGTTGGCGGTCCCGACGGGATTTGAACCCGCGACCTCCGGCTTGACAGGCCGGCGTGCACTCCAAACTGCACCACGGGACCAGAAACTGCTGCGTACCCCCAACGGGATTCGAACCCGTGTTACCTGCGTGAAAGGCAGGCGTCCTAGGCCGCTGGACGATGGGGGCTCTTGCGCCGCTAGGGCCTGCAGACCATAGCAGCACCCTTAGCGTGGCCCCCAATGCTGGGCGGCGCCCGGATCAGGCGGTGCGAGCGAGAGCGTCGACGACCATGCCCACGAACACCCCGAGGAACTCATACAGCGCCCACGCTGGGAGTTCGGGGTCGTCGGGCTCCAACTGAGGGAACCCGTCCTCGCTCACATCGAGGCGAGTGCCGAGAACAAGCCGGACGGTGTTGAGCCCGATCATCCAGGTCTCGAGAGTCGCCCGATCGAGCTCGGCATCGTTTGCGGTGGCAGACACCTTCTCAAGGGCCTCGCGTCGGGTTCGGAGGAGGTCGCTATGGACAAGGTCGCGATAGGCCTCGTTCACCGACTCATCGGAGACATGGGCAATAGGGAAGACACGGCGAAGCATCGGGTCTCGGTTGGGAGCCTCTTCGTCATCGAGTGCACCAAGAACGTCGTCGCATACGGCGGCGATGACTTGGCGTAAGTCTTCTCGCAGGTTGATGATGAATCGGTTTGGCCCTTTGCTTTGAATGGTGCGCTTGAATCCGAAGGCCATGTCAGTCCTGCTGCATCGTGGCCCAGAGACCATGTTCGTGCAGACGGAAAACATCAAGCTCTGCTTTTTCTTTCGAACCATTCGAAACGACGGCGCGACCTTTCTCATGAACGTCAAGCATCAGCGACTCTGCCTTGTCGCGGCTGTAACCAAAAACTTTTTGTAAGACATAGGTCACGTACGACATGAGATTGATCGGGTCATTCCACACGAGAACGATCCATGGGCGATCAATGTCGAGATTTGTGTCTATCGATGGTTCGTCAATTTCAACTGGTGCAACATCGGCAGCCTTTGGTTGTGTCATGGCGTCGTTGAGAGCGGTTCAGTTGCATCGGACTCAACTGGGCGCGCAACGAGAGAAAGGTCAAACGCCAAAGCAGCAATCCACACAATGACGCTGCCCAAAATATGAACAATTACAAGGCCGGGCGGAACTCCGTTGAAGTACTGAATGTACCCAATCGTCCCTTGCACAAGGATTGCTGCAACGAGATATTTCGCACGCCGATCAACGTTCTGTGGCGCGCCAGATCTGTGGAGTGCAAACAGCGCTGCGATAGTGAGTGCGAGAAACACCCAAACGGTGACGCTATGCAATCGCACAACACTTCCGATATCAAAGGAAAGTCGGGGAACCGTTTCGTCACCACCGTGAGGGCCGGTGCCAGTCACGATTGTTCCCGTAAATAACGTGAATGCAGCAACAATGACAATGATTCGGCTGAGAACGCGTACGTTGCGCGGCACTACGGGTAGGGCGGGTGCTTGCGCATACTTCGAACGCTCATGAAGCACGAACGCATTCCAAATCAACACCATTGAGACAAGGAAGTGCGCCATCACGAAAGGCGGATGAAGTTCGAACAGCACCGTGAGTCCGCCAAGAATGACTTGTCCGATGACTCCGGCGACGAGACCAAGTGAAAGCCATGTGAGATCACGACGGCGCGGTGTGCGTACAAGCGAACCAAGCACCGCGAGAATGACGGCCACGGAGACGAAACCGGTGACTGTGCGGTTTACGAACTCGATCATGGCGTGGTACTCGAGGGGCGCGACGAGTTGGTTTTCTTCGCAGGTTGGCCAATCGGAGCATCCAAGACCCGAACCAGTCAGACGAACAGCAGCGCCGCTGATGGTGATGAACACCTGCGCGAACAGGGCCACGAGGGTGATGCGGCCATAGGCCCGAGGGGAGAGTCGTGGCAAACGCACGGTGTCGATCGTACGGGAGTGAACGCAAACTCCCCCAGCGCGCCCGTCGTCACCACCGACGATTCCGGCCAAGCAGGGCCGCGATTGTCCGCGTCTGGACCCGCCGCCCTAGCATCAGCCCCGATGGAATCGGTCGCGCAACCACCCCTCGCAGCGCGGCTGCGGGGGTACGTCGCCCTCACAAAACCCCGCATCATTGAGCTGCTGCTCATCACGACCGTGCCAACGATGATCGTGGCCGAGCGTGGTCTGCCCTCATGGTGGCTCATGGTGGCAACTGTGGTGGGTGGAACCGGCGCGGCCGGTGGCGCCAACGCCATCAATATGTATGTCGACCGGGACATCGATGCGCTGATGCGTCGAACCCGCAATCGTCCCTTGGTGACTGGGCTCATTCAGCCCCGGAACGCCCTCATTTTCGCCATTGGCCTCGAGGCTCTGGCCTTTGTATGGCTTTGGGCCTTTGTGAACCTTCTCAGCGCTGTCCTCGCCGTGGCGGCCTGCCTTTTCTACGTCTTCATCTACACGCTGTGGCTGAAGCGCAGATCGACCAGCAATATCGTCATCGGTGGGGCCGCTGGGGCTGCTCCGGTGCTTATCGGATGGTCGGCAGTCACCGATTCCCTTGCCTGGGCCCCGGTTTTGCTCTTCGCCATCATCTTCTTCTGGACCCCACCCCATTTCTGGGCGCTGGCCATCCGGTACGAAGAGGACTACTCCGCTGCCGATGTTCCGATGCTTCCCTCAGTGGTTTCTCGTCACGAAACCGCTGTCCGGATCCTCGTGTACACCCTCATTGTCTGGGCCCTCACGATTGCCTTCATTCCTGTGGGCCAAATGGGCTGGATCTACGGCGTACTTGCCGTCGGTCTCGGAGGGTTCTTCACCTATTTGTCCGTGCAATTACTGCGCGATCCGACCACTGCACGAGCGATGCGGCTCTTCACGTTCTCCATCACCTGGGTGACACTGCTCTTCGCCGGAATGGCGCTCGATCAACTGGTTCGGTCCGGTCTCTGAAGTCGAGAGCCCGGATCTTCTCCCCGCTCCGGGAAGAATCCGGCCGATGGTTTTCAATCAGGCATGCGGGCGTGTGTAGGGTGAGATCCGTCCCGCCCTTGATCCGGAGGGTCCCCCCGGTCGAGACCGGCCCGTGCCGGCCCGAGTGTGCACGCTCGTACGAGGTCCTTACAGAACATGGCTCTAACCGACACCCGACCGGAAACCGGCACCGACACAACTTCGGTCGCTCCATCCGTCGTACCCAGTCCGCTCACGATCTTCGGATCCGGTGACCACAAGGCCGTTGGCACGTTCTACGTGTTGGCCGCGCTGGTCTTCGGAATCGCTGGTTGGATCGCAACCGCTCTGGCCTCAGCGAACACCGTTGGGTCAAGTTCATTCCTGAGCGAGACCGCAGGCACGCAAGTACTTCAGACCTCCCAAATTGGCCTGATTTTGCTGGTTATTGTGCCGCTCTTCCTTGGGCTTGCTACCTACATTGTTCCGTTGCAGGTTGGTGCGAGCACTGTTGCATTCCCTCGCGCTGCAGCAGCAGCAATGTGGACATGGTTGCTTTCGTCCGGTGTGTTTGTTGTTGCGTCATTCATCGAAGGTGGCTTCGGTGGTGTGCGTGCGAAGTCGGTGAGCCTCACGCTTTTGGCACTCGGTGGCCTTATCGTCGCGTTGCTTCTCGGCACGGTGTGTGTGCTCACAACGGCGATCACGCTTCGCACTCCCGGCATGACGCTTGACCGTGTTCCGATGTTCACCTTCTCGATGCTCGTCGGTGGCGCCATCTGGATGCTCACGCTGCCGGTGCTGTTCGCGAATCTTCTTCTCATCTGGGTCGACCATCGCTACGGCGGCGGCACGGTTTTCGGTGCTTCCGAATCCCAGTTCGGTCAGGTGTCGTGGATCACTCACCAACCGCAGATCTACGCCTTCCTCATCCCAGGCTTGGGCATTGTCGCCGACGTTGTTGCCACCCTCACCGGTGCCCGGCTGGGTAAGCGAAATCTTCTTCTGACAGCAATCGGCGCCTTTGGCGTGCTCAGCGTTGGCGCTTGGGCCCAGGCAGCCATCTACCCCTCGTTCTCCGAGGATCTCGTCTGGCAGGCCATGGGGCTCCTGGTTCTGCTTCCGCTTTTGCTCCTCCTAGGCGGAATCGCTGCGGCGTTCAAGGACGGCAAGCCATCGCTCAAGAGCCCCCTTGGACTCGCCGTGGTCTCGATCGTGCTCACGCTCCTTGGCGTGTTCGCCGGGGCACTGCTTGTCATTACGCCTCTTGAACTTCGAATGACGAACTTCTTTGCCAACGGCCAAGCGATCCTCGTGCTTGGCGCTGCCTTGGCCGCCGGTGCCGCAGGCATCGGGTACTGGGGCCCGAAGATGACTGGCGGCCACCTCGCTGATGGCATTGGCAAGCTCAACGTTCTCGTCATGCTTGGTGGCGGAATTCTCGGTGGCGTCTCGCTTTGTGTGGTTGGTTTCGCCACGCGATTCAGCGGACTCTCGGGCGCTCAGGACACGCTTGTTGTCATCTCCGTCGCCGGTTCCGCGCTCTTCGCCATCGGTTGCCTCCTTGTGATCCTTGGCCTTGGGAGCGGCGCCCGAAAGGGTGCCCCTGAGGCTGGCAATGATGCGTGGGGCACCGGTCAGACCCTCGAATGGGCCTGCCCATCTCCACCCCCCACCGGAAACTTCGGTGACCTCGCCGTTGTTCGTTCGCCCGAGCCGTTGCTCGACGAGGAGGCCTGAGCATGACCGCCCACGTCCTTCCCCCGGCCCCTCCCGTTCAGCGTCCTCGCGTGCTGGTCGTTGGTTCTGCCTTTGCCGCTGCGGCATCGTTCATGGTCTTTATCGGCCTGTTCGGCATCTATTTCACGGCCCGCTCTGACGTCATCGGTAGCGGATCAATCTGGCTGCCCGAGGGCTCCACGATTCCGCTTCAGCAGCCGAACACCATGTTCATCACGCTGATCATGACAGTCGTCACCATGCAATGGGCTGTTTCGGCCATTTCGAAAAATGACCGGGTCAACGCCTATCTCGCGATGGGCCTCACGCTCATGCTCGGTATCGCAACGATCGTGATGACGACCTACCTCTGGACCCTTATGGAGCTCGATATTGACTCTGGGCTTCAGGGTGTTCTCATCTACACAATTACCGGCGCACACACGGTGATGCTGGTCCTGGCGATGGTGTTTGTCGCCCTCATGGGCCTTCGGGCCCTGGGTGGGCAGTTCACTGCTCGCCAACACGATGGCATTACCGCCGCTGCCGTTTATTGGTACGCAATGGTTGCCGTTTATGCCCTGATCTGGATCTCCATCTACATCACCAAGTAGGCCGCCATGCTTTCCTCGCGGATGTTCACAACAGCGTTTCGGTTTTTCGCCGGTCTGGCGATCTTCTCCCTGATCGCCGCGTTCGCCATCGGGTTCACCAGCGAAGACCAATCACTGATGGACCGTGTTCTCGGCCCGCTCAGTCTGGGCTGGAAGGGCGGTGTTGGTAACCATTTCGCCTACACGTTCTTCGTAGGTTTGTTTCTCTCTGCGGCCTCGCTTGCGGGTCTCCTTATTGCCTTCCGCGATGCCGATCCCGATGCAGAAGCGCAGATTGTCCAGATGGAGTCGGTGCCACTCACCCGTGCTCCCTCTGGCGTCAACTATCTGCCTTCTCTGGGCGCACTTTCGTTCGTTCTCATGCTCATTGGCCTGGCCACTGAGAGCAGCGGACTTACCTACGCTGCAGTTGCGGTGATGGTGGTTGTTGCCTTCACATGGACAGTGCGCACTTGGGCCGAACGGGCTACAGGCGATGATCACGCAAACGCCGAGCTCTACCACCGCTTCATTGATCCGTTCCGAGTCCCAGTCGTCTCGATTGTGGTCATTGCCGTGGTTGTCATCGGTATTTCCCGAGTCCTTCTTGCGGTTTCGAAGATTGGTGCGGTGTGGGTCTTTGGCCTGGCATCGCTGCTCTTCTTCCTTGTGGCAGTGCTGCTTGCGCTGAAGCCTTCGTCGGCCAAGTGGGTCACCACTGCGGTCGTGGTCGTTGGCGCCATTGCCATCATCGCTGCCGGTATTGCCGGTGCGGTTGTTGGTGAGCGCGAGATCAAACACCACGGATCCGAGACCCATTCGTCCGAAGGCGCCATTGGCGTGGACCCCGGGGCACCCGTTGTCATCCAGGGCGGGACTCCGGCATGAGCACGCCTTCTCCTTGTTCGACGCTGATCGGAGCGGAATTCTCCGCTCGGTTGGCGCGTTTGGCTCAGACTGGTGAACACTTCGTTCACACCGTTCAGTACTGCAGCAGTCCCAGTGGCCGCGGCCTTGCGTCGTCGGTTCGTTCGCCCCGGAGCGGGTTCATCCCCGCCTCTCGAGGAGAGTAAATGCAGCGCCTTCCAAAAATTGTCCGCATCTTTGCGGTGGTCTCGTTTACGGCCGTGGTGGTTCTTTTCGCCGCACTCATCGTGAACTCGTTCCAAAACAGCGGTAAGCCGCTTACTTCGCTTGCCCCCGAAGGCCCTTCGGCGGAAAGCATTCAGCGGCTTGTCATTCCGGTGACGGCAATTGCCGGAATTGTTTTTGTTCTTGTCATCGGCGCCATTGTCTTCATTACGTGGAAATTCCGTGAGCGTCCTGACTCTGATCCCGACGAATTCCCGTCACAGATTCACGGCAAGACCACGCTTGAAATTGGTTGGACGATTCTTCCCGCACTCATTCTCGCTGGCATTGCTGTCGGCACGGTGATGACGATCATCAATCTCAATCGCGAAGAACCCAACTCGATCAAGGTTCAGGTCGCGGGTCAGCAGTGGTGGTGGGAGTACAAGTACGACCTCAACGGCGACGGCAATTTCGATGGTCCGGAAGACATCACTACCGCCACGGAATTGGTCATTCCCGCCGGCAAGCCCGTGCAGGTCACGACCACATCAAACGATGTCATCCATTCGTTCTGGATTCCTGGTTTGAACGGCAAGAAGGACGCTGTTCCTGGTTTGTATCACCCGCTCAAATTGCAGGCCGATGAACCTGGCGTCTTCCGTGGTCAGTGCACCGAGTTCTGCGGACTTTCCCACGCCAATATGCGCATGCTTGTTCGTGCCGTGCCATCAGGTGACTACGACGCTTGGGTGCGCAATCAGCTGAAAGATCACGCAGCTGACCCCACTAATCCCGTCGCCGCTGAGGGTAAGAAAGTCTGGCTGTCACTTTGTGCGCAGTGCCACGTCATTAAGGGCATCAACGACGCAAAGATGAAGGAAACGCCTCCGCCGCTCGTTGCCGGTGTTGCTCCGGACCTCACGCATTTCATGACGCGTGGAACATTCGCCGGATCAATCTTCAACCTCTATGAACCAGTCTCTAGCGATGGTCAACCGCTTCCAATGAGTGACGTCGCCGCTGCTGGCGATCCAGGTGCGGTGCTCACAGGCGGCGCTGTGAATTCAGCGACCGTCAACCGAGTCACGCTTGAAGCATGGCTGCGTAATGCGCCAGCACTGAAGCCGATGTATCCGCAAGGCGGACGCGGCATGCCGAACCTGAATCTGACCGAAGAGCAGATCGACCAATTGGTCGCATTCCTCGAGACGCTGAACTGAGCTTTGTGATGAACGTCCGCACCGCATTCTTTGGAGTTGGTCATGGCACTAACTGAAGACCGCCCGCTCGCCCTTCCTTCGGGTGATTCCAACGATGGTTACACGCCCACTGGTGTGTTCACGCGTCCGACGGCCGAGACTGGGCCGCGCTCATGGTTCACCACTGTCGATCACAAAAAAATCGGCATCATGTACGGCACTGCCGCAATTTTCTTCTTCATCGTTGGTGGCGTTGAAGCACTGCTGATTCGTATGCAGTTGTGGTCGCCCAGAGGAACACTGCTCAGTGCCAACCTCTATAACCAGATCTACACAATGCACGGAACGACGATGGTTTTCCTTGTCGTCATGCCCATTGGTGCTGCGTTTGCGAACTATCTCATTCCGCTGCAGATCGGTGCTCGCGACGTTGCCTTTCCCCGAATTAACGCCTTTAGTTTCTGGGCGTTTTTGGCTGGTGGCGTTTTCCTGAACTCAAGTTGGTTCCTGGGTGGTGGCGCCGACGGCGGTTGGTTCATGTACGCACCAAACAGTGGCGTCATCTTCTCGCCAACGAATGGTATTGATTTCTGGAACCTTGGTCTCCTGATCACCGGTATCGCCTCGCTAACCGGTGCGGTGAACCTCATTGTCACGGTTCTCAATATGCGAGCCCCCGGTATGACGCTTATGCGAATGCCGATCTTCACTTGGATGGCACTCGTCTCGCAGTTCTTGCTGCTCTTCGCGATCCCCGTCCTTACGTCGGCGCAGGTTCTGCTCATGCTTGACCGTTTGTTCGACGCAAACTTCTTCAACGTAGCGAAGGGCGCCAACCCGCTTTTGTGGCAGCACTTGTTCTGGATCTTCGGACACCCCGAGGTGTACCTCATGATCCTTCCCGCTTTTGGCTTGGTCTCTGAGATCCTTCCAACCTTCGCTCGTAAGCCGATCTTCGGTTACCCATTCATCGTGTTCTCCGGCATCGCGATCGGCTTTATGGGCTGGGGCGTGTGGGCCCACCACATGTTCGTCTCCGGTATCGGACCGATCTCGGTTACCGCGTTCTCGCTCACCACGATGTTCATCGCGGTGCCCACGGGCGTGAAGATCTTGAACTGGACCGCCACGATGTGGGGCGGCAAGTTGAACTTTTCGGCGCCGATGCTGTTCTCAATCGGTCTCGTCACGATGTTCACCATTGGTGGCCTCTCCGGTGTGATGCACTCGGTTGCCCCGATGGACACGCAGCAGACCGATACGTACTTCATCGTCGCTCACTTCCACTACGTACTCTTCGGTGGAGCGTTCTTCGGATTCATGGGAGCGTTCTACTTCTATTGGCCGAAGGCGTTTGGCTACATGCTGAATGAGAGCATCGGTAAGGCCAATTTCTGGCTGATGCTTCTTGGCTTCAACCTCACCTTTGCTCCGATGCACGTGCTCGGACTTCAGGGTATGAGCCGTCGCATCTATACCTACGACGCGGGCTACGGGTTCGAGTTCTGGAACAAGGTCGCCACTATTGGTGCGTTCACGCTTGCCAGCAGTATCGCCTTGTTTATCTTCAACATCTTCTACAGCAAGTCGAAGGCAAAGACTCTTCCGCCGGTCGGACCCGATCCGTGGGATAGTCGCACGATCGAATGGATGACCCCGTCTCCGACGCCGGTCTACAACTTCGATCCAATCCCGACAGTCACTCGCGTCGACGACTTCTGGTATCGCAAGTATGGCGAAACCAAGGACGGCAAGCTCGTGCGCATCGCCTCGACAGCAGAGGTTGCACAGAAGCGCACCGACGGCAAGGGCATTCACCTTCCATCACCGTCCTACTGGCCGATTGTGTTGGCCTTCGGCCTTCCGATCGTTGCTTACGGACTCATCTTCAGCCTTTGGCTCGCGCTTATCGGCGGCATCGTTGTTGTCGCTGCGCTGTACGGCTGGATTATGGAACCACCGGACGATCCCGATGCCGTTCATGACGATCATGGCCCCGAGGCCCATGCCTCCGATGGTGGCGATGCCGCGGTTCCCGACTCCGCAGATGCAGTGAAGGAGGTCGAGACCGTTGGCTGAAACTCTCACTTCCCGTCCGACATTGGCTGACGCCGATGCGCATCAGGCGCATGCGCATATCGAAGCCGACACCAACACCGGCATTTCCAACACGAAGTTGGGTATGTGGTTGTTCCTGGCATCAGAGTGTTTGCTGTTCGGCGGGTTGATTACCACCTATTTGCTTTACAGGCGTCCGCTTGAAGGTCCGACCCCAGACGAGATTTTCGATATTCCGTTTACGTCAACCTCGTCGTTCGTCCTTCTCATGTCGTCACTCACCATGGTGTTGGCCGTTTCGGCCATCGAGCGTGGAGAGCATCAACGCATGCGCGTCTGGCTCGGTGCAACCGCCGTTCTTGGTGCAACGTTCATGGCTGGTCAGATCTACGAATTCACGGTGTTTGTTCGCGAAGGCCTCGGGTTCACCACCAGCCGATTCAGTTCAGCGTTCTACACACTCACTGGCTTCCACGGCATCCACGTCACGGTCGGCATCATCATGCTCGTTTCGCTTGTGCTTCTGTCGCTGCGAGGCAAGATCCCGGAACATAAGGCTGAGACCGTCGAAATCGTCGGTCTGTACTGGCACTTCGTCGATGTCGTTTGGGTCGTCATCTTCGCCGTCGTGTACCTCATCCCAACCTGATCGAGGAGCATCACATGACCATTACCTCACATGACGACGTCCCCACCACCGTCCTCGACGGTGCAGTGAAGGATTATTCGCGCGACAAGGTCTATGTCCTGACCGCAATCTTCCTCGCGGTTCTCACCATCATTGAAGTCTTCACCTATACCGCGCCGGATTTTCCGCTTTGGGCTGAAGAACTGCTTATCCCGGTGCTCATGATCCTGATGGCCGTGAAGCTCTTCACGATCCTCTACATCTTCATGCATCTGAAGTTCGACAAGCCGATCTTGACCCGTATCTTCTATTCGGGCTTGATTCTCGCGATGTTTGTGTACATCGTGATGCTGGCGACCTTCCGTTTTTGGTTCTAGCAGTACAGCTAGAACGAATGATGACCCTGACTGGTCAGGCGAACTCTCACGCATAAGACTGGATACATGTTCTCGGCGATGCCCTCATTCGCTCCTCATTGGGAGGTTTGGGGGCTGATGCTTTCTGTAGTTGCGGGCGGTCTCTTCGTTGCCAAAGTGATTGGTCCGAAAGTTGTTGAGCCAGGCACACAGGTTGTGTCGAGACGTCAGGCCGTTTCATTTTGGTTGGCCGTTGCGTTTATGACTGCGTCTTCGCTATGGCCGCTTCATGACATCGCCGAACAACGGCTTTATTCGGGACACATGTTTCAGCACCTTGTGCTGACAATGGTTGTCCCGCCGCTTTTTCTTCTCTCGTGTCCTACCTGGCTAGCCGAACTTTTCGTGGCGTCAGGTGGACGGTTATGGCGAGTTGTTCGAGTACTCGCAACACCGATTTTGGCGTTCGCGTTGTTCAACTCGTTCAACTTGCTTAGCCATATGCCGCAGTTTGTGAATGCCTCGACATCAAGCGGCCCATTCCATTTCACCGCACATGTTCTCTTTGTCGTGACGGCTCTCATCATGTGGCTTCCGGTATGCGGACCATGGCCGCAGTTGCGGCTTTCGATACCAGGTCAGATGGTGTATCTGTTCGCCCAATCACTTCTTCCGACACTTCCGGCGGCGTGGTTGTGGCTTTCACATTCAGTGGTGTACGACTCGTACGATCAGCCCATTCGACTCTGGGGAATCTCGGCGAAGAGCGATCAAGAGGCTGCTGGCCTCATTATGAAGGTGATCGAAGCCGCCTACCTGTGGGGAATCATCGGTGTGCTGTTCTTCCGTTGGGCGGCGCGGCACCACAATGCCGATCAAGAGGGCCTTTATCTCACTGAACGTGAAATCCTTGAATGGGAAGAAGGCGAACGTGGCGGCCTTGATTCATTACCGGCTGGCACTCCCCGCAAGACGTCACCGACGTAACTATTCCCAACGGAAGAACTTCACTGCTGCGAGCGGCGCAAGAACAGCCCACACGCCAAGAACGACCCAGGCCGAACCCGCCGGTTCCGCGCCAGCCCGCAGGCACGACTGCAGTACCTCGCTGAGCGCTCCCGATGGCAGCACCTTGCCAATGGTGCCGAAGAAACCCGGCATTTCACTGAACGGAATGATCATTCCGCCCAGCAAAAGAAGCAGTAGGTAAAGGCCGTTGGCCAGTGCAAGGGTCACCGTTCCGCGCAAAGTGCCGGCCATCAACAGACCGATTCCACCGAACGCAAACGCACCGAGCACAACAGCGGGAATGGCTAGCAACGGCGTGCCGCCTGGGTTCCAGCCGAGAAGAAACGCCGTGATCACGATCAGCGCGATTTGCAGAATGAGAAGAATCTTCACCATTCCGATCTTGGCCAGCACCCAACGCCCGCGACCAAGTGGCGTCGAGCCAAGGCGCTTGAGCACTTTGTAGTGACGTTCGAAACCGGTACCTATGGCGAGTGCAACCATCGCGTTCGACATCACTGCAAGGGCAATGATGCCAGGCGCAAGAAAGTCGACGCGCTTCTCAACGCCAGTCGGAATCGGCAGAACTTCCACTGCAGAGAAGAACACCAGCAGCAAAAGCGGAATCGCGACATTGACCAGTAACTGTTCACCGTTGCGGAGGCTGAGCGTCAATTCGGATCGCGTCTGGGCCAGTAGCGCTTTCATCGACGTGACCTCCGTCGACGGGTGGCTGCGGGTTCTGAAGCAGGCTCTGCCGCGTCGGCGGTGAGGCGCAAGAACACGTCCTCAAGGCGCTGACGTCCAGCGCGCAAATCGGCCAAGGGGAGATCCATCTCGGCCAGCCATGCGGTTATTGCTGCGACCATCGTTGGTGTTGCTGCGGATGCCACGACGTACTCGCCAGGTGATGTTTCGGTAACGACAGCACCTATTCGCACGCCGAGCGAAGAAACGTCGAGTCCCGAAGGTGCACCGAAACGAACATCGTCACCCTGTGAGGCGCGCATGAGTTCGGTGGGCGTTCCATCGGCGAGCACAACACCGTGGTCGATGATGACCACGTGATCGGCGAGTTTTTCGGCTTCTTCGAGATCGTGCGTTGTGAGAAGCACGGCCACACCACGATCGCGAAGATCAGCAATCACCCGGCGAATGAGTTGACGGCCGGCTGGGTCTATACCTGCGGTCGGTTCATCGAGGAACGCGACATCGGGACGACCAATCAACGCCAGAGCCAACGAGAGGCGTTGTTGTTCTCCGCCAGACATCGAACGCCAGGTCGAGGACCGAAGATCGGCCAGCCCCACAAGTTCGAGCAGTTCATCGGGGTTAAGGGGGTTGTCGTAGTACGAAGCGAAGAGATGTAGCGCTTCGGCGGGTCGCATGCCGGTCGCAACGCCGCCTGATTGCAACATCACGCCGATGCGGGCCACGAGTTGGCGATGGTCGGTAACCGGATCGAGACCTAGAACCCGAACGGAACCGGCGGTGGGGCGGCGATAGCCCTCGAGGGTTTCGACCGTGGAGGTCTTGCCCGCTCCGTTTGGTCCGAGGAGGGCAGTGATCTGCCCGGGCATGGCCTGAAAGGAGAGGCCATTCACGGCAACGCGGTCGCCATAGCGAATGGTGAGGTCGGTGACCTCGATCGCAGGCTGGGACGCAGAAGAAACCACGATCTGACGCTACCGGGCCGACGACTACGGTTCAGAACCGTGATCGACGTTCGCCGAATCCGTTCCGACTACGACGCTGTTCGAGCCTCTCTTGCCCGTCGTGGCGACGAAGGGGCTTTGCGCGACCTCGCTCAGGTGGCCGAACTCGACGAAAAAAGTCGGCAGATTTCCGCCGAACGGGACGATCTTCGAGCGCAGGTGAACGGTCTGTCCAAAGAGGTTGGTCAGCTGCGTCGCGATGGCGATACGGCTGGGGCGGAAGCGTTGCAGGAGCAAAGCCGTGCCCTCGGCGAGCGGGAGCGTGAAGTGACCGCAGCGTCCGACGAGATCGCTGGTCAAATGCGCGATCTTCTGCTGCATATCCCGAACCTTCCATCACCTGACTGCCCCGATGGTAAGGGTGAAGCCGAGAACGTCGAAGTGAAGCGAGTAGGAGCTGGCGACGATCCTGCTGCTTGGGCAGAACACCAGCGTGTTCCCCACTGGGACATCGGAACTGAACTCGGCATTCTTGATTTGGAACGTGCCGTCAAAATGTCGGGCGCGATGTTCACAATGTTCCGTGGGCAGGGCGCCACGCTGTCTCGGGCGTTGTGTCAGGTTGCGCTCGATCGCAATGCCGACGCGTTCGAAGAGGTTCGGCCGCCCACGGTTGTGCTGACTGACACGATGATCAGTACCGGCCATCTTCCAAAGTTCATCGACGACGCGTATCACCTCGAGCGCGATGACCTTTGGGCAATCCCCACTGCTGAAGTTCCGCTTACGTCGTTAGCTCGCGATGAAATTCTGCGTGGTGCCGATCTACCGATGCGTCTCATGGCACAAACCGCATGCTTCCGTCGTGAAGCGGGTTCAGCTGGCCGTGACACTCGTGGCTTGTTGCGCGTGCACGAGTTCGACAAGGTCGAGATCCTTGCCTACGCAACCCCGGAACAAGCGCCTGCGTTACACGAGGAACTTCTTGCTCGTGCCGAAGGACTGATCGGCGCACTCGGGCTCACCTATCGAGTGCTCGATCTGTGCACCGGCGACATCGGAAACTCTTCGGCCCGCACCTTTGACATTGAGGTCTATGCGCCGGGTGTCGATCAGTGGCTTGAAGTGTCGTCGGTGTCGTGGTTTACCGATTACCAGGCTCGTCGCGCCAACATTCGCTACAAAGTCGAAGGGGTCAAGGGCAACGAAATTGCCCATACCCTCAACGGTTCTGCGCTTGCTGTTCCCCGTGTTTGGGCCGCGCTTGTTGAAACTCATCGCCAGCCCGATGGCACCGTGCGCATTCCTGAGATTCTGCAGCCATACATGCGCGGCGCGACCTCGATCGGCTGATCATCACGTGATCCTTCTTCGTCGGTTCGCTGTTATCGCGGTTGGCGGCGTACTGGGCTCGTGGATGCGATGGCGATTGTCAGTGTGGTTCCCCGTTGCATCAGGAACCTTCCCAACGACAACGCTTGCGATCAATCTCGTAGGTTCCGCTCTCATTGGCATTGTGTTGGTGTTGTTTCTTGACCGACAGCCATCTCGACTGCTCACGCACTCGTTTCTCGGAACCGGAATCCTCGGCGCGTTTACGACATTCTCAACATTCACGGTTGAGAGCGCCGAGTTGTTGCGGCAATCGGAACCGCTCACTGCCCTTGCCTATGTTGTTATCTCTGTGGTTGGCGGGGTCGTTGTGGCGATGGTAGCGATGCGCTTCACGCGTGGGGTCATTCGTTTTGGGGTTGTGGCATGACCGCATGGATTGTTGTTGGACTCGCTGGTGCTTTTGGGGCAATGAGTCGCCACGCAGTGGACATTGGCCTTCGGCGTTGGTTCCCGAAGGGACCCTCGATTGGCATTCTTGTGGCCAACATTCTTGGTTCGTTCGTTCTGGGAATAGTTGTCGGAGTTGTCGCAACGCAAAGACTTGACGAGAACCTCCGTCTCGGTGTGGCTGCCGGATTCTGTGGAGCGTTCACCACGTTCTCGACCTTTGCCGCCGAACTCGTCGATCTTGTGAATGATCGCAACCACCGGATGGCACTGCAGTGGGCGGCGATGATGGTGCTTGGCGGTGGTCTCGCTGCCTATGCCGGCATCGCTCTCGGTCGCCTTTGATGACTTCGGCTTGGTATGGACAAGAAACCTGGAGTGAACTGGTCCAATGAGCGCAGCCCCGGAACTCGATGTCTTACGTGCGGAACTTGAGGAAAAAGGCTTGCGTCGTGCCGATCTGCTGAACGATCCATTTGCGCAGTTCGATGCATGGTTTGAGTTCGCCAAGAGTGTGAATACCCATGAGCCTCACGCCATGGTGCTTTCGAGTGTCGGTGCTGACGGAATGCCATCGTCTCGACATGTGCTGTTGAAGGGTTTGGATCACGGCTTTGTGTTCTTCACGAACTACACGAGTCAGAAAGGCCGCGAACTCATCGATCATCCGCAGGCGTCAATCTGTTTTCCTTGGAACATTCTTTCTCGACAAGTTCGCGTAGTCGGCACTGTTGAGAAAGTCACTGAGACCGAAAGCGATGAGTACTTCAGCACCCGACCACGGGGTAGTCAGATCGGTGCATGGGCCTCGCATCAGAGCGAAGTGATGGCCGACCGTTCGGTTCTTGAATCGCGCTGGGCGGAAACCGATCAGCGTTTTGAGGGCGTAGACGTTCCTCGTCCTCCCCATTGGGGTGGCTTTCGTGTTCTGCCGAGCGAGATTGAGTTCTGGCAAGGTCGACAGTCACGATTGCATGATCGATTCCGCTACATGGCCGACGCGTCACAGCAAACCGGATGGCGTATCGAACGACTCAGCCCCTGAACACGAAACTGCTTAGGGAAGAATCTTCATCACTTCTTCGGCCAACAAGTGGATGTGGTCGAGATCGTCCATGTCGAGTACCTGCAGATACATGCGCGTTGCGCCGGCTTCGGCGAACGACGCGATCTTGTCGAGCACCTGCGCCGGCGAACCAGCAGCGCCATTCTGAATGAGTTCGTCAACCTCACGGCCGATGCTCTGAGCACGTCGTGCGATTGCTGCGTCGTTGGCGCCAACGCACAGCACCTGCGCGACCGAGTACGTCATCGACTCGGGATCACGCCCCCGTGCTTCACACGCGGCGCGCACGTTGTCGCATGAGGTGCGATAGATCTCGAGGGGAGGGAATGGAAGGTTGAATTCATTGGCGTATTTCGCGGCCAACGCAGGTGTGCGCTTGGGGCCGTAGCCGCCCATGATGATCGGCGGGCCACCAAGTTGAACCGGCTTGGGAATCGCGGGCGAGCCCACGATGGTGTGATGTTGCCCTTCGAATGAGTACTGCGAATCGAGCGGCGTGCTCCACATGCCGGTGATGATTTCGAGTTGCTCTTCGAGAATGTCGAAGCGCTGCCCAAGTGTGGGGAACGGAATGCCGTAGGCAGTGTGTTCGGCATCGAACCAACCAGCACCAAGACCAAGTTCGATGCGACCGTTACTCATGTCGTCGATTTGCGCGACCGCCACCGCGAGCTGTCCCGGCAAACGGAACGTTGCCGACGCGACGAGTGTGCCTAGGCGAATGGTGCTCGTCTCACGTGCAATTGCACCGAGGGTGATCCAAGAATCGGTGGGGCCGGGCAACGGATCGCCAGCGCCCATGCGCAAATAGTGATCGGAACGGAAGAAGCCATCGAATCCGAGGCTCTCGGCGAGTTGCGCGACGGCGAGCTGTTGACGATACGAAGCACCCTGCTGGGGTTCAACGAAGATCCGAAGTTCCATGTTCCGAGGCTACTTGTCGGTGGTCCGGGCCTTACTGAGCAATGCGATGAACACAACAAGCGCTATCACAAGGCCGAGGATGAGTCCGATGCGGGTGGGGCCAACTTCGTTGATCCATTGGGTGATGTGGCCATTGAGATCGAACATCCAGCCGGCGATACCTCCGCCTGAGATGTTGCCGTTCAACACTCGCAGTTCGTACCAGCCGTAATAGGCCACATAGACACCAGCGAGAACGAGCAGTACGCCTGAAATGCGGTTGATGTAGGGCAGTACGCCGCGCATCTTCTTCACCACTCCTTGGCGAGCAAGTGCGATGGCAAGTGTGAGAACGATCAACACGAGCCCCATGCCAAGCGCATAGGCGATGAATGCGCCAAGACCAATAAAGAAGTTCTGCTGATCGATCACGGTTGATATCGCAGCAATAAACAACGACAACGTGCAGCTTAGAGATACGAGTGCATAGGAAATGCCGAACACGAAAACCGATCCGAGCTCTCGCCCTTCGGGGCCGTTTGAAACTTTTGGCAAACTCACGGTGATTTCTCGACCCATGAGCAAGCGAATGCCGAGAATCACAAGCACGACGCCTAACACGATGGTGAGCCACGGCAACTTGTCGATAATGGAAGAAAGAATCGGGTCAAGGACGAGTCCAAGGACTCCAAATACGACAACAAAGCCTGCAGTCATTGCGGCACCAACAGCGAGTGCACGCATCACCGTTGCGTCGGCTCGGCTCTCGGTTTCTCTCGCGTTCTCGAGTCCTAAGAAATACGACAAGTACGCCGGCAGCATCGCGAAGCCACACGGATTAAATGTTGCGACCATGCCAACACCAAACGCGTAAACGATCGCTGAGTTCATATCAGTTACCGGTTGCGGTCTTCACGAGTGCGGCGAACTGTGCTTCGGTGAGCGCACCGGAGTGTGTGGCCAGAATGGTTCCGTTTGACGCCACGAGGACGGTGTAGGGAAGTCCGATTCCACCGAGTGAGCGCAGAATCGACCCGTTGACATCGCGTCCAAGCGGATAAGTAACACCTGTGCGATCGGCCATCGCTTGTCCGAGTTCGGGAGGTTCCAGATAATCAAGACCAAGAACATCAAAGTCACTGCGGTTGGCTTGCCACACTTTTTCGAGCGCTGGCATCTCTGTCACGCAAGGTACGCAGGTCGACGACCACACATTGATGAGCAGTGGTTTGTCGTTCGGAGCGAGATCTTTGGTCGAACCATCGAACTCCACGTAAGAGATAGTCGGCAACCTGGTGCCAGTGACATCGTTTGTGTTGGCCAACTCGGGGGGCAGTTGTGCGTTGGGATCGAGTTTGGTCACGTCGGAGGGAGTCTTCGATGATCCACCCGAGATCGAGATGATGAGTGCAATTGCGAAACCCACGACAACCAGTCCCGCCACAGTGAGCGGGAGATAACGGCGCATGGCCGAACGGGGTTGGGGAGGAAGCGGTGCGGGTTCCATATGAGATCGGACTGCGAGAGGCAGTTCCGACCGTACTTGGAGCCCCGCACCACTCCCAATCACCTCTCGGCTAGGGGCCGTTTCGGTGACAGGTCCGACTGTCCGAGGCTGCAGGTGGGATCGGCTCGGAGGCGGCGATCCCACCCGGCTGCGGGCAGGTGGTTGCTAGGCGGAGCGCAACCAGGACTGAAGATGCACCGGCACGGGGATGTCGGGCAGTTCATCCTCGACTCGAGCGAGCTTCGGCGGGCGGCCGCGGCGACGCTTGGTGGCGAGGATCTTTCCGTTGATGAACATTTGTCCACCCCACACGCCCCATGGCTCGTGGCGCTCAATGGCCCCTTCGAGACACTCGACGATCACCGGACAGGTCGAACAGATCGACTTGGCCATCGCGATGTCTTGGAGCTCTTCAGAGAAATAGACGCCGGTCAACGTTGCGTTGAGGTCGTTGCATGCGGCGTCGGCCCTGACGGCCGGTGAGATGTCGTCGAGCGTCTCGGCGAGCATCGATTCTTTCCTTTCGCGGGTGCACCGGAGTGCAGATGAGCTGAAAATGGGTGGTGGGGGTTGAGGGACAGGTGCAGTTGGATGGGAGTTGGTGGATGGGGGCGTGGCCGCACATGAAGAAAGGCCGCCGGGGGAACCCGGCGGCCTCAGTGCATGTACGCAGTCGTTACTGCGTCAGCTCAGAGATCGCCGGGACGGGTGCTTATGACCAAAGGTCGTAAAAGCGTTGGTCCCGGTGGCATACCAAGTGGCGGAAATAGTCACGTTGGCGCGCGATGCCACAGGCGCGACAGAGGCCGGAATGGCCGAATTGCGCGGTGCGGAGGCGGTCGTGAACATGAACTCCACCGAACCATGCCTGTGGTGGCCCCGTCAACTGATTTATTGGAGATTGGTCTGTTCCCGTTTCTGCCAAGGGATCGGGGGCTAGCGTCGCTAGTCATGGGAAACGCGAATTCGGAGGCGGCAAAGGGTTCGACCCGGCGAGCCGAGCGCGAAAACGGCGCAAGCCGGGTGTTGCCCATTCCGGGTTTGGGCCGAGTTTTCCGCCGCGACCGCCGGGTGCGTTTGGGCGATGTCGACGCCACCGGCCGCCTTCGTCTCGATGCCGTGGCCCGCTATCTGCAGGACGTCGCCACTGATGATTCTGATGATCTGGGGAGTCTCGAGGCGCGTGCCTGGGTGGTCCGCCGCACATTGATCGAACAGCATCAGGCCCCGCGCAATAGCGAGGATCTTGCGCTGGCCACGTTCTGTTCGGGAATGGGTACTCGTTGGGCTGAGCGTCGCGTTTCGATGGTTGGTGCGGCAGGTGGTTCGGTAGAAGCAGTGACGTTATGGGTGCATCTCGACCCCGTAACCGGTCGGCCAAAGCCATTGCCCGCCGAGTTCGTTGCGACCTACACCGAACCTTCCGGTGGTCGGGAAGTCACCGCGCGCCAAGTGCACGAACCAGTGGTTCCGGGCGCAGACGATGTGCACACGATGCCATGGTGGCCTCGAGTCACCGATCTCGATGTGTTGAATCACGTCAACAATGCGGTGTCATGGGAAGTCGTGGAACAAACTCTTGAACGAGTTCGTGCGCGCGAACTCATCGATCTCGATCCCTCAGGTTCATTGCGGGCCGAAGTGGAATTTCGCGATGCGATTGATCACGAAGTTGTGGTTGCAGCTATGCCATTGACGATCGCGTACCGAGCAGTTGCTGGTGTTCTCAACATTGCGTTGTGGTCAACCGACGGTGAAGCGGTGTACGTGACCGCGCAGGTCACATCTGGTCGCTGAGTTCTCGTGCTGCGAATTAGTCAGTTGCGTCAAGCGCAGCTAAAGCCGCGTCAAGCATTCGGGCGGAACAACCGCTCATCGAAATTGGCGGTGCGAGTTCGGTCACAAGGAGTTCGGTAATCGCTCGAAGCGCGGAGGAAGCTTCGCCTTCGCTGAGCACGATTGGGGCGCCGGTGTCGCCGCCGTGAGAAACAGCTGGTTCAAGTGGAATGCACCCCAGCAATGGCAAACCTTCATCGGCAGCAAGCGTTGCACCGCCGCCTTCGCCGAACACGGCGTGCGTATGACCGTGTTCGCAGGTGAATGCGCTCATGTTTTCGATGACGCCGAGAACATGGAGGTGACTCTTTCGAGCCATGGTGACTGCACGAGTTGCGACACGTTGCGCGCCAACCGCCGGTGTGGTGACCACAATCATTTCTGCCTGCGGAAGCATGCGCGCGAGTCCCATTTGCACATCGCCGGTGCCAGGTGGAAGGTCAATGACGATGTAATCGAGATCATTCGCCCAAGAGACGTCTTCGAGGAAGTGCTGCACGGCGCGATTCAAAATGAGTCCGCGCCACATGAGTGCATCGGTTTCATCGTCGACGAGTAACCCCATCGACACGACATCGAGTCGGCCAGTGCCGATGGGAATCGACTTCGGGATGATCGTGCGTTCTTCGTTCGGGCCGGTGGTCGCCTCAAGCCGTCCTTCGATGCCGAGCATGCGCGGAATCGAGAAACCCCAAATGTCGGCGTCGATAACACCAACAGCGAATCCACGATTGGCCAGGGCTGCCGCGAGGTTGGCAGTAACTGACGACTTTCCGACGCCGCCCTTACCTGAAGCAACAGCGAGCACTCGGGCACCCGGTGGCACTCGGTTAGGGCCGGCAGTGGATTGGGCGTGCTTGCGAGCGACGTCCATGGCTGCGGCCTTCTGCTCGGCATCCATCTCGACCCAGTCGATCGAGGCCGAGGTCACGCCGGGGAGACCCTCAATGCGGGTGAGGATCTCTCGTTTCAGTTGAGCCTTCAGCGGGCAGCCAGCGGTGGTCAGAGCCACCACGACGACCGCAGCGCCGGCTTCGGAAACGGTTGCGGAGCGGGCCATTCCCAGTTCCACGATGTCGGCCCCGAGCTCGGGATCGACGACGCCTCGGAGGGCAGCGAGGATCTCATCGCTAGTGGGAAGGGCTTCCATGGGAGAAATCTACCGGCGAGCAGGGGGTTCACCCCGCCCAGACGTGTGATCTTGGCGGTGATTCCGCTACCCTTTTGCGATACACCGCTGAATCACGGAGGACAACAGTGATCACGCTCACCGAAACCGCATCTTCAAAGGTCGCCGAACTCATCGCCCAAGAGGGCCAGGGAGATCTCATGCTCCGCGTTGCAGTGCGCCCCGGCGGCTGCAGTGGCTTCTCCTACGAAATGTTCTTTGATTCCGAAAAGGATTCAGAAGACGTCGTGAACACCGAGTTCGGTGTTCCGGTCGTGGTCGATCCTTCAAGCGCTCAGCTCCTCACCGGCGCCACCCTTGATTACAAGGATGGCCTTCAGGGTGCGGGCTTCGCGATCGACAACCCCAACGCGCAGAAGACCTGCGGTTGCGGTAACTCGTTCAGCTGATCTTTCTTTCACTTTCGGATCGACGACCGCCTTCGGGCGGTCGTCGTCGCGTAGCGCCCTCCTCTTTCTCTACCTGACCGTGGTGGCATGACCGATTCTTCTCCAGTCGAAACAGCGCAGATCACATTCGTCGTCGACGGCGAACAGGTGAGCGTTCCCGACAACGGTGTGTCGTTGTTGGCGGCGTTGCGCGGTCGGCTCGGAAATCGGGCGCCAAAAGCTGGATGCAATCCACAGGGTCAGTGCGGTTGCTGCACCGTGTTGGTCGACGGTGCACCGCGAGTCGCATGTGTCACCCCAGTTCGCCGTATCGCTGGTCGCGTGATTACGACCGTTGATGGATTGGCCGAAGAAGATCGGGAGCGCTGGTCGGATGCTCTGTTAGCAACCGGCGGAAGCCAGTGTGGTTTCTGCACGCCGGGCATCGTGTGTCGGCTTGAAGGCTTGCGTTCGAAAAACACTGCGGCCGACGATCTCGATGCAGTCGATCGAGCTCTGGCTGCGCATCTGTGTCGGTGTACCGGCTGGCAAACGATCCGCGAAGCATGGTCAATGGTCGTGAGCGGTTCGTCTGCCATGGAACATGCACGAGGTGAAAACCGGAATTTCGATGATGCGTCTCGTCGGGCAACTATCGAAGGTCGATCAACACAGCAGGTTTCGGCAGAGGTTGTGCTTGGTCGTGGTGGGTTCTCCGAAGACACTGCACCGTCTGATGCACTCGTTGCCATTCCCAATGGTGAAGGTGGATGGGTTGTCGCTGGTTCGTTGCCTGAAGCCCGAGCGTTGGCGGGAAAGGTGCAAGGCCGGCACGGAACGACATCGCCGGAGCCACCGCTTGAGCTTCCTGAAGGCGATTGGGAACTGACCCTCCGAACTGGTTGGGTCGAGCCGGCCTATCTCGAAACCGATGCGTCGTGGTGTGAGCCCGGTGGCGAGCCGTTTACGTCGCTCGCGAACGGCGGTGCATTCGGCGGCAAGTTGACGACTGAGGTTGGTCAAGTTGCTCGTGAACTTGCGTATGAACATCGACAAGCGGTTCGTGTGGTGTTGTCTCGTGAAGATGTTGTGCGTACTGGACCAAAGCGTCCGCCGATAGCAGCTGGTATTCGCTCTGATGGTTCGGGGGTGATTCGAGTTGTTCGCACCGACGGGATTGCAGAAGCAATCGCGCGCGTCGCCCCGCAGTTGGTTGTTGAGGAAGTCGATGTTGTCGGACCACCAACCTCGATCGATATTCGCGGAGCCGGCGTTGTCGAAGCTCAACTTCTTCTTGCTGCGCTTGATGCAAAGAAGAGTACCCAAGCCACCGATGGCGAAGCGCATGTTGCATCAGTGACAAGTGCAGAGGGTGCAGTTGCCACAGTTGCGATTGGTCTCGATGGTGGTATTCGTGTTGATCTTCGGTGTGGTCGCTTGCTCGACGCGATCGTTCTTCGCTCGTATGCAATCGGTGCGGTTCATATGGCACTTGGTTGGGTAACAAGCGAGGGTCTTTCGGTTGCCGAGGACGGAACGATTAGCGATCTGACGATTCGTTCCTTTGGCGTCCTTCGTTCCGCTGACATGCCGCATGTTGAGGTGACATTGCACGAGGAAGACAGCGAGCCGGTCAATGGCTCTGATGCAGTCTTTGCAGCAGCAGCAGCAGCGGTGTGGTCGGCTCAAGGTTGGCCCACTGATTGGCCGACCGGCCGCAGTGTTCTCGGCGACGAACGTGTGACACAGTGAGTTCATGAGCACACCTATTGGTCCGTACACCCCCATCGTTCGTGCCGGCGATTTTCTCGTGATCTCCGGTCAACTCGGATTGGTCAACGGAGAAATGATTGTGGGCGGCGTGACACATGAGACCACGCAGGCTCTGACAAACATGGCAGCCCTCCTTGAAAGCGAAGGGGCCTCTCTTGCTGACGTCGTGAAGACCACCGTCTTCCTTCGCCATATGCGCGATTTCGACCTCATGAACCAGGCCTATATGGCGGCATTTGGTGATCACCGGCCGGCTCGCAGCGCCTTCGCAGTGGCCGAGCTGCCTCGTGTGGCCCTGGTCGAGATCGAAGCGTGGGCCTGGTCACCCGCTGAGAAGTAAGGTTTCTCCCATGGCTGGCGTCGTCATCATTATTCTCGTGCTCCTGATCGCAATCCCTGTTGGGTTTCTCATGACCATGTCGATCGTGGCGGGTGTGTTGGGCTGGAGCGTCGAAGACGAGGTCGACGTCAACTATGCCGGCACCGAAGAATTCGCCCTCGCCTACCCCGAAGCCTGAATTCTCCTCGTTCGCTTGCTGGCTCGAGATGAACTTTTCGCGTCCATAGAACTTTTCATCGACACGGAGCGGCAGAGAGCGGTAGCGTGCCGATTCGTTAAGAAGGTGCTGGGAAGGTGTTCCGACCCCGCAGGACAGAAAGGGGTTCCGGAATGGCTGCCGGTACCGTCAAGTGGTTCAACGCAGAAAAGGGCTTCGGCTTCATCTCACGTGAGGGAGGCCCCGACGTGTTCGTGCATTACAGCGCGATCAGCGGCTCGGGTTACCGCTCACTCGAAGAAGGTCAAGCTGTCGAATTCGAGGTCACCAGTGGCCCGAAGGGCGATCAGGCACAGGACGTTCGTCCGGTCTGAGACCACACTCGTTTCGTAAACACGCCGCCTTTCGGGGCGGCGTGTTTCGTTTTGCAGGGTGTTTCGTTTTGC
>ERZ891134.167-NODE-167-length-58785-cov-12.215852_pt1 | contig 58785 bp, 45 predicted proteins | sample MGYA00520888_ERZ891134 | MGnify/ENA primary metagenome ERZ891134 (study PRJEB32303, sample SAMEA104408692) | aquatic metagenome | biome: Brackish water; feature: Coastal; material: water | place: Baltic Sea | collected 2014-10-23 | depth 10 m ... | reverse complement strand
ATACCTGCCTGTCACGCAGGGGGTCGCGGGTTCGAGTCCCGTCCAGACCGCAAAAAAAATCCTCCAAATTGGAGGATTTTTTTTGATTATATTGTATAATATGAAGAAAGCTCTAATTCTACTTTTTTTATGCTCTAATGTTTATTCTCAGATTTCCAGTAAAAAGATTGATAGGTGGATTTCAAAAAATGAAAATTTAAAAAGTTCAGTTGTTTCAATAGGAATTAAACAATTGAATAAGGATAAAAAAATATCAGGAGTTGGATTTAATACTTCAATGACTCCAGCATCGAATATAAAAATTCTAACTGTTCTAGGTTCACTTACTTCAGGAGATACTATTCCTTCAATTAAATATAAAATTTCCAATGATACATTAAGGATTTCATCAACTGGATATCCGTTTATTGCTCATCCAAAATATGATGACGAAGATTTAGAGATTTTTATTAAATCCTTTAACCATATTGTATATCACAAGCCTAATATTGACTTGACTAAATATGGTCCTGCTTGGGCTTGGGATGATTTTAAATATTATTTTCAAGCTGAAAGATCAGAAAAGCCAATTTATGGAAATGTGATTCAAATTGTTAAAGAATTAAATGATACAATTAAAGTAACACCTGATATTTTTCAAGTAGAGAATAACCTTAAACAGAAAGAAAAAGTATATAGAGATCATCAAGAAAACAATTTCTCTATAAACCCGTCTTTAATTAAAGCTGGAGATACAATTTATTATCCATTTGTAACATCAAGAAAAATTACAATGAATTTACTAGAGAGTTTTTTTCAAACTTCTATTAGCTATGAGGAAGATGAATTGAAAAATTATAAAATATGGAATAGTAATATTAATGATTATATATACTCTGCTATTTTGAAGGACTCAGACAATCTTGTCTCTGAGAGTTTAGCTGCAAATATTTCCCTTCGATATAATGATACGATATCTGTAGACAAAGGCCTTAAAATTATTCTAAACAGTTTAGATGATAATAAAATACAGTTATATGATGGTTCAGGACTTTCAAGATATAATATGATTACACCCTCTTCATTGGTTTCAGCTTTAGAAAAAATATACCAATATTTTGGGCTTGATAGAATTAAGAAAATCTTTCCTAATAATTATATTATTACTGGAACTGAAGATTTTGTTTGGGGTAAAACAGGGACATTAAAAAATAATCATAACTATTCTGGTTATATCATTACAGACAAGGGAAGACAATATGTTTTTAGCATAATGATAAATCATTTTACAGATGATTTAGATATAATTAAGGAGGCTGTTTCAGACTTTTTAAAATATATAAAGTCAAATGCTTAAAAAAAGATTACATTTGTAATGTTGTGTGTTGCTTAAGGCAACTAAATAAGCTTTCCTCTGGAGGGCTTTTTTTATTTAATCTTCCATTAAAGGTCTTTCCAAAGTTTCACTCTCTATGCCTATATTAACTTTGTTGGAAGTTAACTTAGTAATATCCTTGTCTATTTTTTTATATTCCTTACTACTAAAATTGTAATGATTAACAACAGTACTAAGACTGTTACCTAACTTTTCATGATAAGTTTGATATGCTTTTAAGTGATTACCTAGTTTTTCAATATTCATTTGAATCTGTTGGACAGACTCCTCAACTTTCATATTATTTAATGCTTTGGTAGTTACTTGAAGCATGGGGAATAAACTCATAGGAGAAACTATCATTACTTTTTTTTCGTAGGCATAAGAAACCAAATCTCTTTGATTTATTTTAAGTGATCCAACTTTGTTATTCAGTAGGTCTTGATATAAACCATCGGCTGGAATAAACATGTAAGCATAGTCAAGGGTCCCTTCATTAGGCCTTATATATTTAGAAGTTTCATCAATTCTATTTTTTATATCATTCTTGAATTTTTTTTCCAAATCATTTAACCTATCTGTATCAGTTTCTTCACTTTCTATCATTTTATTATAATTATCTAATGAGAATTTTGCATCAATTGGAATGATAAATTCTCCAACTTTAATTATAGCATCTACAGCTTCATTATTATTAAAAGAATATTCCATTTGAAATAACTCTGGAGGCAGGACATTAGATAATAAATTTTCTAGTTGGATCTCTCCTAAAATTCCTCTTTGTTTTTGATTGCCAAGAATTTTTTCAAGGGTTTTCATTTGATTTGCAAAGGTTAAAACCTGCTCATTTGTACCTTTGATTTTTTGTAATTCTTTTGTAACATTCTCTAGTGTATCAGACATGTTCTTCTGGTCTTGTTTTGAATCTTTAATTTGATTAGCTAAATTTTTTGCTGATTCTAGCTTAAACGCATCTACTAAACTATCAAGTTTAGATTCAATCTCTTTCTTGCTTTCGTGAGAGTTATTTTCAATTTGCTTTTTAATGAAAAAATAAAATCCAAATAGAGATCCAACAAGTACAATTATAATGAGCAAATATTCCATTATTTAAATTTAAACAAATCAGGGGTATATATATAAATTATTCCATAAAAAAACCCTCACTTTTTGTAAGGGTTTTTTAAAATGTAAATTATTTTTATTCAGGAGCAGATTCTGGTTGATAGTCATAATAACCTGCCATTGGATACATTACATGTGCATAGTCTGTTCCAGCAAACATTACGTAAGGGGCACCTGATGCAAAGTCAGTAGTCATACCATCTAGTGTAGATGGGTCAGCTGGCATTCTCATTAAATGTGGTCCAGATTCAATCCATTGTCCTGGAGCAGCTTCCTCCTTTGTCATAACTCCAGCCATAGTATTATCTTCTCCCATATCACCATGAAGCATCCATGCATAGCCATCTTTATCCATAACAGGAACTTCTCCTGCAAAATATGCTCCTATCCATTTAAATACTTCGCCATCTCCACAAAGAGGCATAGCTTCATGAGCATCTACCCATCCATTTTCAGGATCAGATTGTCCTCTTGGATTTGCTGGTAAACATGTCCATCCATTTGTACCTTCTCTTAATAGATTCCCTCCCATGTCTGGAGGACCATCAAAGACAGTTGCGTCAGCAGCAATATAATCTGGAGCTGCTGTAGAATATGCCCATATTTGCCATTCAGCAGATGTATGAGAACCTTCAGGTTCTCCATTATTAGTTTGATTTTCAACTGGCATGTTACAACTAGTGATTAAGGCCAGTAATATTAAAGAATATATGTATTTCATAGTTGATTTATTTATTATAAATCTAAAGAAAAACAGCTAACATTGCAAAAAATAAAAATTGAATAACTAAAATATTTGATGATAAATTATACTCTTTAGATTTGACTGTTTTGAAAAATATATATTGAAAACAAATTGAGAATATAAACCACCACAAATAATTAGAGAAAGGAACAGGAGATATTACAAATTCCCAATAATCAAGTTTAGGAGCACTTAGTTCCATAAGAAGATCAATTAACACCATAAGAGATGAAGCGAACAATATCTTATATATTTCTTTTCCTTTTATCAGTTTATGTGAAAAACTTCCGGTAGCTATTATTAATAAAACCCAGTTAAACCCAATTAAATATGGTACTTCATAAATTTTTGGACCAAAATTAGCTCCATAACTATATTCCCCAAAGAAAAAACCATAGTTAACCCCCAGAATCTCAACAATTAACCCCAAGAAAAAAATTAGTATTAAACCAATTTTGGATTTATTATCAGATAAATCATGATTTATAAGCAATAATAATAAAGTCAATGAAAGGACGTATGGGGTTGTGGATATGAAAAATTCACTTTGGTCTGATGTTATTCCAAAAAAACCACTGATGTTGATTAGCCAAAGAAAAAAAATTGATAATCTTAAAAATTCTTTATTATTGGATAGTCCTATCATTTTTATTTAATTAATTCAGATACAATTTTTGCTGAGTTTAAACATAATGGAATTCCACCACCTGGATGTACACTTCCACCACAAAAATATAAGTTTTTAATTTTTCTAGAAAAATTAGGATGTCTTAAAAATGCAGACATTAGCGAATTACTAGAGCTTCCATAAAGAGAACCATATTGAGATAAAGTTTTAATTTCTATATCCTTGGGTGTAAACACCTCTTCAATTAGTATGTGCTTTTCTATTTGAATATTTAAGGTTTTATTTATTTTTTTAATAATATTTTTTCTTAAAGTATCCTTAATTTCATCCCAATTTTGACCAGAATCATGAGGAGAGTTGATTAGAATAAACCAGTTCTCGCAATTTTTTGGGGCATCATTTTTTACCACTTTAGATGTTGGGCATATGTATATAGTAGGGTCCTCATATACTGTTTTTTTATTGAATATAGAATCAAATTCTTTAGCATCATTATTGCTAAAAATTATATTATGTAAATCAATTTCTTTAAAGGTGTTATTTATATTCCAATAAAAAACAATTGCAGAACTTGATGGCTCATATTTTTTTAGATAAAATGGTTTTTTAATACTTCGTAATAATCTTTCATAAGTTAGATTTATATCCATGTTAGATATAACTATGTCTGCTAAGTGCTTTTTGTTTTGACTATTTACTCCAATAGCTTTTTTATTATCGATTATTATTTCATCTACCGATGAATTGAAATGAAATTTCACTCCTAGATCTTTTGCTAAATTAAATATAGACTTTGAAATATCTGACAATCCATTGGTTGGCATAAAGACACCTAAATCATGTTCAAGATGATGAATCATTGACATTATCCCAGATGTTTTATAAGGATTTGAGCCATTGTAAGTTGCGAATCTATTAAATAGTTGAACTAGTTTTTTGTTATTAAAATTCTTTGAATTTAACTGATTCAAAGACTTAGTCATATCAAGCTTAAAAAAATTAATAATACCCTTAAATGCTTCAATTGAAAAATATGTAGAGGCTTTGTGAAGAGAACTTTCTAAAAATATTTTTCTAGTTAATTCAAATTTAAATTTTGATTTATTTAGGTACTTTATTAGCTTGTCTTCGTTTGTATTAAGCTTTGAGGAAATTTCATTTATAAGTTTTTTCTTATCAGAAAAAGCATTGATGTATTTACCATTTTCCCAAAAATATTTACATCCAATTTCAATCTTTTTATACTTTATATATTTATTTATATCTCGATTTGAAATTTTAAATAAATCAATTAGTAGTTCAGGCATTGTAAAAAGCTTAGGTCCAAAATCATATCTAAAATCACCTAATTTAAATTCTGATAATTTTCCTCCGAATGATTTATTCTTCTCAAATACTAATACATCATATCCTTTACACCTTAATCTAACAGATAAAGCAAGTCCAGCAATTCCCGACCCAATAATTATAACTCTTTTAGACATTAAATGTTTTTATATGAAGGATATTAAATCTTACAAAAAGCTCTTCAGAATACCATCTTCTTTTTCTAGCTTTCATAATAATTTTCATATGATCTGAATTATTGTAAGCATACAATTTCATCTTCTCTTCACTCTCCCAAATACTAATTGTTGATTGCTCAATTATTGGAAGTTCACCAACACCTTTATAATATAAAGCACCACTATGATTTTTAATTGATTTAGATGCTGTAGAAGTATTTATTAAAAACTCTAATATTTTTTGAAATCTAACTCTTGCTCTAGTTAAAATTAGAATTTTTTTACCTTTATAGCTACTATCATTGTTAAATGGATTATGCTGATTCCATGAACCTTTAAATTCATAAGGATCAATTTTTATTTCTATTCTTTCATGACATTTACTTAAAATAGTATTCATTATTTTATTTTTTTCTAAAAATGCTTTTCTATCAGAGTCATCTTTCCAGGATGATATCATAGCATAATTTGAAAAATCGGGAAAAACACTAAAACCATTTTTGGAACCAGTTCCAAGAAGTTTAAAGAACTCTTGACCTCTATATTTAAGAATATTTTTATTGAACGTATAGCTACCCATTAGCTTGAACATCCAAAACTTGTTCTTTTTAAAATTAAGTCGATCAATATAGTAGGTCAATATTAATAAGAATTATGGATTATTAAAGTACAAAAAAATCCTCAACGTGAGCTGAGGATTTTATGTGGTACCTCCAGGAATCGAACCAGGGACACAAGGATTTTCAGTCCTTTGCTCTACCAACTGAGCTAAGGTACCTTTGAGGAATGGCAAATATATTAATTTTAAATAGCACTATTCAAATGTTTCTTTAATTTTATAATAAATCTCCTTGATGAACTTAGTAATAGATATAGGAAATACAAGTGTTAAACTACATTTATTTAAGAATGATGATAAGATTATTAGTGAAACTTTAAATGAAAACACTTTAATTGCCACTTTAACTCCTTTAGCGGTCAAATATAGTATTCAAAATGTTATTATCTCATCAGTAACTTCTAATTATAAAACACAATTATCAGAAATTTTTAAAAATTCAAATTTATATGATCTATCTGATAATAATATTAAATTACCTTTCATTAATAGCTATAAAAATTCAGGATCTTTAGGTCAAGATCGAGTTGCCTTAATCTCATCAGCTGTTTCTAATTACAAAAACCAGAATAACCTTGTAATTGATCTTGGAACATGTATAACATATGATTTTATTGATTTGAAAGGAACCTATCTGGGAGGGGCTATCTCTCCTGGTATAACAACTAGATATAAAAGCCTTAATCAAAACACTTCTAATCTTCCATTATTAGAGTTTGAAAATATCGAGAAAATATTAGGTTTAACTACTAACGAGTCAATTCAAATAGGTGTTTATAATGGAATTTTAGGAGAAATCAACCATTATGTATCTACTCTTAAAAAAAGTTATCCAGAGTTTAACATAATTATAACTGGTGGTGATTCAATCTTTTTGTTAAATAAGATAAAAAATGCAATCTTTGCGGACCCAGACTTTTTAGCATCTGGTTTAAACTATATTATAAAACTTAATGAAAGTGATTAAAAATTACTCTCTAGTTATATTTTTTGTTCTTACAACATCATTTGTTGTATCTCAAACTAATACAGGATCTCCCTATTCACTAAATGAATTAGGTGAAATAAACTTTTTAGGAAATGTTTCAAACTTATCAATGGGCGGGATTGATTCTGCAATAGACTCAATTGAATTTAACATAAACAATCCATCTTCATTAGCTAAGCTGAAAACAACAAATTATTTGATAGGAACATTTTATAAATACACTGGAATTTCCAATGTTAATTCAACCGATAACATAAATACTGCAAACATTAACTATATAGCAGTAGGAATTCCTACTAAAAGATTTGGGTTTGGATTTGGAGTTCTTCCATACTCTTCAGTAGGATTTAACCTTCAAACTACGGAAGAATATAATACTGCAAATTCAATAAATTCGAGATTATTTGGTGCCGAAGGCAATATTAATAAAGCTTTTGTGTCTATTGGTTTTCCATTATTAAAATATCTGTCATTAGGTGCTTCAGCAAATTATAATTTTGGAAAGTTTAATTATGAAAAATTTAATTTGATTGAAAATGTAAACTATGGTATTTTTTCAAATAGTAGTTCAGAGATTTCAGGATTTACATATAATTTTTCATCAAATTTATCTATTCCTCTAAAGAATGATTTTACACTAAATCTAGTTTATAGCTTTTATCCTGAGGGAGATCTAGATTCATATAACATAGAGTCGCTCTATACATCTAATACATCTTCAATTACACTTGAATCACTTGGTGATTTCGTAGATGTTGATTTAAATTCAAGAGGCATAGAAAACACAAAACTGCCTGTCCCAAAAAAATCAATTTTCTCTTTGGGACTTGAGAAAAAAAATTCATGGTTTCTAGGTTTTCAGTATGAGAGTAAATTATCCTCAAATTTTGAAAATGTTTTCTTAGATACCCAAAATGTATCTTACAGAGATTCAAATTCACTATCTATTGGTGGATATATAATCCCAGATAGCTCATCTTTAATTAGTTATTGGAAAAGAGTTGTATATAGGATTGGTATCAAAAATGAGAAAAAAAGTATTATTGTAAATAATTTGCCTGTAAATCATTTTAGTTTAAATTTGGGACTTGGTTTGCCTATAGCGGGACTTTCTAAGGCTAATTTAGGTCTAGAAATAGGTAAAGTAGGAGATAATGATAGTCTAGTTAAAGAAAATTATTTCGCACTTAGATTAGGGTTGTCATTAAATGATGTTTGGTTCATAAAAAGAAAGTATAATTAGATATAAACTATATGAATAACCTTAAGTTTTTTAGATATTTACTTTTAATATTATTTACATCACCCTTATTTTCTCAACTAAGCTCAGATGAGTGTTTAGAGCAGCTATCGATTTTTGCAGAATCAGCAAAAATCAAAAATTATCAAGCTGCATATGAGCCTTGGAAAACAGTTTTAGATAACTGTCCAACTCTAAATGTAGCTACTTATCAATATGGAGAGTTAATTCTTAAAGATTTTATCAAAAAATCTACAACAGAGGAAGAAAAAACAAAATATTTGACTGATTTATTGAGCTTGTATGACCAATGGTTAGAAAACTTTCCTATTAGAAAAGGTGTTAAACAAGAAGGTAAGATACTCAGTAACAAAGGTCAGGCAATGTTAGACAATGGTGTGAAAGATAAATCGTTGATATATGACACTTTTGATTATGCTTTCAATAATGATCCTGAAAGTTTTACAAACCCAAAATCTTTAGCATATTATTTTCAAACAGGATATGATTTATACAAGGATGGTACTAAAATAGATTTAGAAACTTTATTTGAGAAGTACGAAGAATTGACTGAAAAATTCGAACTATTAAAAACTAATATTTCAAAAAACATTGATGTCATACTAAAAAAGGAGGAATCAGGCACTGCCTTAACATCTAGAGAAGCCAGAAATAAAAGAATATATGACACTAATTCAAATGCAGTTAGCGCTTATCTTAGATTAATAGATCAGCTTATTGCTAAAGAAGCTACATGTGACATTCTTATACCTCTATACTCAAAAAACTTTGAAGAAAATAAAAATAATCCATTGTGGATTAGAAGGGCTGCAGGGAGACTAGATGGAAAGGAATGTTCAGATGATCCCTTATTTGTTACTTTAGTTGAACAGCTTCATAAATTAGAACCTTCTGCAGATTCAGCTTATTATTTAGGTATATTAAATGATAAACAAGGTAACTCTGCTGATGCTCTAAAGTATTACCAAGAATCTGTTTCGTTACAAACAGATAATTATAAAAAGGCAAATATTTTATATAAAATAGCAGTTAAATTTAAAAATTCTGACAGAAGATCTTCTGCAAGAGACTATGCTGAACAAGCGTTATCATTTCAACCTTCTTTGGGAAGAGCTTATCTTTTAATTGCTAACATGTATGCTGATAGCGCTAATGGATGTGGCGATACACAATTTAATAAAAGAGCAGTCTTTTGGCTTGCTGCTCAGACTGCTCAGAAAGCAGGTAGAGTAGATGCTTCATTAAAGAATTTAACTGCTACAACTGTTGCTGCCTACAATGGAAGAGCCCCATCAAAAACTGATATCTTTACTGAAGGTAATCAAGGAACAACAATATCCTTTTCATGCTGGATTAGAAGAAGTGTTAAGGTTCCAAACCTTTAAAATGAAGTATAGTTTTTATTTTTCTATTCTTTCTATTTTAATTTTTTCTTCATGTAATACTGAGCCTACAGTTGTTGTATCTCAAAATAAAAAAACTCCTGTAAGTGTAGCGCACAATTTTACAATGACCTATACAGATTCAACTCTAACAAAATCATTTGTATCAGGTAAAACACATTATGATTTTACAAATGACCAGTTAAATTTTTCTGAATTTTTTGAAGATGTAGAATTGATAATTTATGATGAAAATAAAACATCAACCATAAGCTCTGACTATGCAATTGTATATAATTCCTTTAGATTTATGGAATTTAATGGAAGTGTTGAAATTATAACAACTGATGGCGAGTTATTAACTACAAGTCAATTATACTATGATATTGAAAATGAATGGCTTTTCACTGAAGATAATTTTGAATATACTGATCAAACAAACAAAATAATTGCAAATAGACTTGACTCAAACAGAGACTTTACCGATCTTGTTACTGGTAAACTAACAGGTTCAATTAATATAGCAGAATAATGAAACATTATAAAATTTCAGAAATCATTTATTGGGTTATTTCAATAATTTCAATATTTAGTTTTTTTGAAAATTGGGGAGTCAACAATAATAGGGCATTGATTTTTTTAGGCTTTTCTTTTCTTTCTGTTTTTATGGCTTTATTTAGAAGACATTTTAGAAAAAAATATTCAAATAAAATTAAATGATAATAATCTTTAGTCTTTTATTATCAGCTTTTTTTTCTGGTATGGAAATAGCATATGTTTCCTCAAATAGATTAAATCTTGAAATTGAAAAAAATCAAAGTGGTTTGATTCCTAAACTACTATCTATTATTACTCAAAATCCATCTAGGTTTATTGCAACAATGTTAATTGGTAATAATTTTGTACTTGTTATCTATGGGATCTTTATGGGTCAATTTATTCTAGATAATTTAGCTTTTATTGATCTTTCAATCTTTAATGAGCTTACCTTAGTTTTAATTCAAACCCTGATATCTACCTTAGTTATTTTAATAACTGCAGAATTTATTCCAAAGGTATTATTTCAGATATATTCTAATATTTCAATGAAGATTTTCGCTATTCCTGCTTATTTCTTTTACACTATATTTTATCCAATAACGAGTCTAGTTACAATTATTTCAAATTTCATTCTTAAATCATTTTTTAAGGTTAATCCAGATGATTCATCTATTTCTTTTTCTAAGGTTGAATTAGAAAATTATATAGAAAATGAGATTGAAAGGTCTGATAAAAATCTAGATTCTGAGATTGAGATTTTTCAAAATGCTTTGGAATTATCTGAAATAAAAGCAAGGGATATTATGGTGCCTAGAGCTGAGATAATTGCACTTGAAGATTCAACAAATATTGAAAAAGTTAAAGATTTATTTATTGAAACAGGACTTTCAAAAATACCTATTTTCAAAGATTCAATAGATGATATAGTTGGATATATTCATTCTTTCGATTTTTTAAAAAAACCTTTAAACATTAAAGAAATTATTCTGCCAGTTGTTTTTATTCCAGAACCTATGTTAGTTAATGATGTATTAGAAAAACTAACTCTACAGAGAAAAAGTATTGCAGTTGTAATTGATGAGTATGGTGGTACGTCTGGAATAATTACTGTGGAAGACATTGTTGAAGAGCTTTTTGGAGAAATAGAAGATGAGCATGATAATTATGTTTTTTATGAAAAAAAGATTTCTGATGATTGTTATGAGTTTTCTTCAAGATTAGAGATAGAGTATCTTAATAAAACTTATAATTTGAGTTTACCTGAATCGGAATCTTATGATACATTAGGAGGTCTTATAGTGTTTAATAAAGAAGAAATCCCTAAGATTGGTGATGAAATTTCAATTGATGATTATACAATTGAAATATTGCTTGCAACTTCTTCAAAAATTGAAAAAGTAGTTCTAAAAAAAAGTGAGCAAGAATAGTATAAATAAATACTATATTGTAATTTCGAAAATTATTTGAATTATGGCAATACTTGGACAAATTAGAAAAAGATCAATCTTCCTTATAATAGTTATTGGAATGGCACTATTTGCTTTTGTAATTTCTGGTGTTTTTACATCAAATGGTGGATTCGGGGCTAACAAACCAATTGGAGAAATAAATGGAGAAGAAATTGACTATGAAATGTTCAATATGATGGTTGAGCAAGCTCAAACAGTTTATGGTCTTAATACAATCAATGCTGTTAACTTAGCATGGAATCAAGGGTTAAGGAATCAAGCATTAGTTCAAGAACTCGATAAACTTGGTATTGATGCGGGAAAAGATCAACTTGAACAAATTATTTCCAGTGATCAGTCTTTAGTTATGAATCCATTATTTCAAAATGAAATAGGTCTTTTTGACTTTAATAAGTTTTCAAGTTATATTACTCAGCTCAAATCATCAAATCCCACTATGTATAATCAGTGGAGACTGCAAGAAGAAAATATAATTTCTTTAGCTAAGCAAAAAATTTATTTTGATCTTATAAAGTCAAGCATTACTTATACTAATGTTGAATCAAATATTCAATATCACCTTGAAAATGATAAAGTAAATATTGAATATTTAAGAATACCATTTGATGTTATTCCTGATTCTACATTTCAAATAAAAGATTCTGAAATTTCATCATATTTAAGAAAAAATAGTGACTTATATGAAAAGAAAGAGTCTAGAGAAATTGAATATGTTTTCATACCTGATGTTGCATCTAATTTAGATGAAAACAATATTAGAACTGATCTTGAGCAGTTAAGAGATGGTTTTTCTCAAATGAATCAAGTCACAAATTCTATTGAAGAGATAAAAGGCTTTAAAGATGTTAAAGATTATTCTGAATATATTGAAATATATTCTGATGTAAGCTGGGATTCTATATATAAAACTAAACAAGAGCTTTCAGGTGATTTCTCAGATATTTTGTTTGGATTAAGAAAAGGAGAAGTCTTTGGACCATATAGAGATGGTAATACTTTTAAAATCTCTAGAATGATTGAAAAAAAGAGGGATGGTAATTTAAACAAAGTTTTAATTGCAGACATAGTAAAAGAAATAATTCCATCTAATGAGTCATCTAATACAAATTATAGATCTGCATCACAAGCTGAATTCGATGGAAATAATGATTTACCTCTCAACAATAGCAATTTAAGTCTATTTGTTGACTCATTTGAATCATTTGAAAAATTTGATGCAGGTTTACCTAGTTATACAAATTCACGACAGGTTATCAAATGGCTATATGAAGATCCAACAAGGGTGGGAGATGTAAAAAGATTTACACTAAATGAAGGTTACCTTGTAGCAAAAGTAAAGTCTTTCAACAAAAAATCATTACCAAGTGTTGAAGAGGTTAGAGATGAAGTTTCACAGATTCTTTTAGATGAGAAGAAATTTAACTTCTTTCTAAAAAAGCATAAGTCAAACAATGATATAGAATCACTTTCAAAAGATTACGATATTGATTTAGAAAGAGCGTCTGCTGTTACTCAATATGATCCTATTTTAGTAGGTGCTGGTGCGGAACCCTACATTATTGGTTCTGCCTTTTCACTAGATACAGATGAAACTTCAAATATCTTGAAAGGTAATGGAGGAATTTATATAGTCAGACTTATTTCAAAAGATACAGCTGAAGATATCAATTTAGCTTCTGCAATCTCAAACTCTCTAGGTGATAGAGAGATTGAAAGAATTTCAACACTTATTCCTGAAGTTCTAGAATCAAAAGCAGAGATAATTGATAATAGAAGTTTATACTATTAAATTAACAAGTCACTAAATTTAAATAAAGTATTATAACCTTTATTTTTGAAATAATCTAAGGGGTTACTTTCTGATGATACCAGTATAAAATCTCCTCCCCAAGCTCCTAGACTTTTTATTTCTCCATGGAAGTCATTAAAGAGTTCTTTTTTGATTGTTTGTTTTGAAATTAATTTTGAAATAACCTGTTCGTGAGAGCTTATTAATTCATTGAATATTTTATATTCATTACAATTCAGAATATTTTTAGTGATTTCTGAAATCTCACTTATTGATTCTTTAGATGATTTTGTTTTTTTATATTTTTTAACTTCAGTTAAAGAGTTTTGCTTACGATTTAGATAAACAAAATATATATTTTCATGAAATACTGGCCTAAAGCTTACCTCTTTTATATGTTTTTCATGTCCTGATTTACTGAAAAGTAATGGAGAATTAGATCCAGCACAGGCAATATCATATCCGCTACCATTAAAAATTCTATTATTAAGCTTAAATGGATCTATTCCAGCAAGTTTTGAAAGATTAGATATTAATGTTGATGAGGATCCTAATCCCCAGTCTTTGTCAAAAGTTAATTTTGTAGTAATGCTTGCCCCTGAATTAGTTAAAAAATTTGGATTGAAATCTCTGATGTTTTTTATTATCTCAATCAATGTATTCGAAATTTTACTTGATGAAGATTTATCCAACTCTAAATTTTTCCTATATATTTTGCATTGAAACCAAACTTTTCCATTAGAGTTTTTGCTAGTCCATTTAATATATTTAGAATCATCTTTTAGAATCTCTAAGTACTGACCAAATAATGTTGGAACTGCAAGGGAGAGCGCACCATCTAATATGACATATTCTCCTGATATTAATAGTTTACCATTACTGTACAATCTCATTTTTAGTCTTTTAAATTGAGAAATTTAGTAACAGATTGATTGTTAATATCCTTATCCTTAAAATAATCTTTAGATTTTTCTATTTGACTCTTACTTGCATTATTTTTAATCAGAAGATTAATAAGATGCATTTTCATATGACCTTTTTGAATTCCTGAACTTACTAATGATTTTATAGCTGCAAAATTTTGAGCAAGACCTACAGAACAGATAATTTTCATTAAATCAGATGAATTAGGATTTCCTAGCATTTGAAGTGATAATTTAACCATAGGATGTAAATCTGTAATTCCACCAACTGTTCCAACTGAAAGAGGAATTTTTAGACTTATTTTAAATTTATTATCAATTATTGAACATTCAGATAAACTTTTATAATAACCATTTGAAGAAGCATATGCATGTATTCCAGCTTCAACTGCTCTGAAATCATTTCCAGTTGAAATTAAAACTGCATCTACTCCATTCATTATTCCTTTGTTATGAGTAACCGCTCTGTTTATATCAATTTGAGCTATATCAAAAGCTTTTTTAAATTTTGATGAAAACTCTCTAGAAGATAAACCATCAATAGTACCTAATTCATCTATATAACACTCCACAGATGATTCAACCAAGCAATCTGGAGTGTAATTTGATAAAATTGACATTATTATTTCAATTTCTTTTTCAGATTCTTGTAGATTATTAGATCTTAAAACTAATTCTCTGAAAACTTTTGAGATTTTTTCTAAACATGAGTTAATAAAATTAGCACCCATAGAATCACATGTAATAAAATCTACTGATAGCTGGAAATAATCATTTAATTCACTTGATTTATCAACCAAAATAATTTTATTAATTCCACCACCTCTAGCTCTCATTCTTTTTGTTATTTCATCTGTTGATTTGATTAAATCTAATTCGTTTTCAATTATTAACTTTTCAAGAGATTCTTTTTTTCCTTTAAATAAAAAATGTATTTGACCATTTTTAATATTGTTAATTAGATTAGATGTAAATCCGCCTCTTTCGTGCCAAAATTTTGAAGAGTTAGATAAAGCAGCGACAACAGAACTTTCCTCTGTAACGAGAGGAATACAATAATTTTTATTATTGATAAGAAAATTAGGAGATACAGAGTATGGTAAATAAAAATTTGAAATACTGTTTTCTGAAAATGAATTGTGTAAAGATTGAATCTCATTGTCATCATTCAAATATTTATTTAAAATACTTTTAAATTCAATTGCATCATTAAGAAAATTAGAGCTAATCCAATCTATCTTCTCCTCTCTAGAAAGTTTCGAAAAACCAATTATTTTTTCTGGCATAAATTTCTTTACTTTATGTAAATATAAGTGAAATCAATCTCAATTTAATCTAACTAAATAGTATCTATGAAAAATCTTAACCTCTTTAATGGTGATGAAATAAATCAAAGAACAATACTAGGTCACCCTTCAGGTCTTTTTACACTTTTTTTTACTGAGATGTGGGAAAGATTTTCATACTATGGAATGAGAGCAATACTTGTCCTATTCCTTATTTCATCTCTTGATAATCAAGGTTGGGGATGGGAAAGAAAAGATGCATTAGTCCTTTATGCATGGTATACAGGTTTAGTCTACATAACACCAATTTTTGGAGGTTTAATTGCAGATAAATTTCTAGGATATAGGAAAGCAGTAGTGATAGGAGCTCTATTAATGACTATTGGACATGCAGCTATGGCTCTTGAGATATTTTATGATTTTTACTTATATGTCGGTCTAAGTTTTTTAATAATTGGTAATGGTTTTTTTAAACCTAATATAAGTTCAATGGTCGGTCAAATGTACAAAGATGAGGGTAAAATAAAAGATGCTGCATATACCATATTTTATATGGGAATCAACTCTGGAGCATTTTTGGGTATCTTATTATGTGGCTATATAGGTGAGACAGTTAATTGGCATTATGGCTTTGGACTAGCAGGAATTTTTATGTTATTTGGTATGCTACAATTTCATTTTGGTCAAAAAATATTTGGAAATATTGGACTATCTAACAATAACACTAATAATCAGGAAATAAATAATAAAACTGATAATCAGGTTTCTTCTAAAATAATTTCTGATAGACTTTTTGTAATTGGTATTTTTTCTTTTGTAACTATATTTTTTTGGTGGGGTTTTGAGCAAGCTGGTGGTAGTATGACAATTTTTGCTAATGATTATACAAATAGAGATTTGGTAGGCACCGGTGCCCTAATTTTTAAAATTATTAATTCGTTGTTAACGATTGTTCCAATGATTATTTTAACTATTATACTTTACCTATTATTTAAAAATACTTTTGAAAAGTATGCTTTATCAAATATTTTTTTAGCATCAAGTTTTGTGATTATTTGGGCTATAGTGATTTGGATGTTAGGCAGAGAATTTTCAAAAGATGCAACTGAAGTTCCAGCATCATGGTTTGCTATTTTGAACTCATTTTTTATAATAGTTTTTGCTCCACTTCTATCAAAAATTTGGCAATCAAAGCATAACCCATCTGGTCCTGTGAAATTTGGTATTGGATTAATGCTTTTATCTTTTGGTTTTGCTATACTTTCATATGGATCTCTAAATATTCCTCTTGGTGCAGCAACTGCTTCTCAAAGTATGATATTTCTGATTTTAGCATATTTATTCCATACTCTTGGTGAACTTTGTGTTTCTCCTGTAGGACTATCTTATGTAAGTAAGTTAGCCCCTCAAAAACTCGTTGGACTTATGTTTGGTATATGGTTTGTTGCTAATTTTATTGCAAACTTCACTGCAGGAATTACAGGAAGTTATATCGATCCGATTGTTGAAGACTATGGAATGGCAGTTTTCTTTTTAATTTTTACTATTCTTCCAGCTTTTGTTGGATTTTTAATGATACTTGCAAACAAGAGAATTGTAGCTATGATGCATGGAATCCAATAGTTAACTAACTAGATTTAATTATTGAATAAGCTATGTTATTTGAAGTTTTATCTATGGAAAGCATAGAATAAATCTTTGAATAATGTATAAGCATTTCTACTCTTTTTTGACCATTTATTATTTCGTTGAACTCATTTATTAACTCTTTTTCAGTTAGTTGATTCTGAATTAGTTCTTGAACAACTTTTTGCTTTAGAATAATATTGACAAGTGAAATAAAATCAATTTTTACAAATGTCTTACCTATAAAATAACTAATGAAACTAGTCTTGTAGCATACTATTTGCGGAACTTTAAAAAGAGCACATTCTAATGAAGCTGTTCCACTTGTCACTATAGCGGCTTTAGAGTTAGTTAATAAATCGTAAGTTTGATTATAGACCACTCCTACACTCATTTCCTGTGCTATTTTATATAGACTTTTATCAACATTTTTAACTCCTGCAATAATAAACTCATACTTTGAGAAATGTTTTTTAAGAGTTAAAAAAATAGGTAACATAGATTTAATTTCTTGAGTTCTACTCCCAGGTAATAATGCTATTATATCTCTTTCTTTTGATATATTATTATTTGTATAAAATTTATTACTTGGTTTAAAATTATCAACTTGCTCAATTAGAGGATGACCATAGTAAGTTGACTCCATCTTGTGTTTATGTTTGTAATATTCTTTTTCAAATGGAAATATTACATAAAGCTTATCTATACTATTCTTTATAGTTTTAATTCTACTCTCTTTCCATGCCCATATTTGAGGGCTAATATAATAGTAGTTTTTAAACCCATTTTTTTTTGCCCATTTACTAATTACTAAGTTAAAACCAGGATAATCAATGTATACAATTCTATCAGGCCAGAATTCATTTATATCTTTTTTGCAAAACTCTATGTTTTTCCAAATAGTTAAAATGTTTTTTAGTACCTCGTAAAATCCCATAAAAGCTAGTTCTTTAATGTGCTTTACATTAAAACCTCCACTTTGAATCATTTTATCTCCACCCCAAAATCTGATATTGGCTTCTTTATCAATTAATTTGATTTCATCAATTAATCTAGAACCATATAAATCTCCTGATGCTTCTCCAGCTATGATGTAATATTTCATTTAAAATTCCATTCATTTAGATTTTGAATGACATGGTGAGCGGTTAGATCAAATTTAACGGGAACAATAGAGATATAATTCTGATTTAAAGCCCACTCATCAGTGTCTTCTCCTTTATCTCTATTTACAAATTTTCCAGTTAACCAATAATATTCCTGTCCTAATGGATTTTTTCTTTTATCAAATTCCTCATCCCAAAATGCTTTAGCCTGTCTACATACTTTTACCCCTTTAATTTTAGATTTTTCAACAGATGGGATATTAACATTAAGCACAACTCCATTTGGAATTCCGTTTTTTAAAGCAGTAAGAGTAATTTTTTTTATATATTCTTTAGATTCTTCAAAATTAGCATTCCATTTATAATCAAGTAGAGAAAAACCTATAGCAGGAATACTTTCTATTCCAGCCTCAATAGCCGCACTCATAGTGCCTGAATAAATCACATTAATTGATGAATTTGACCCATGATTTATTCCAGACACACATAAATCAGGTTTTCTTGGCATAAGTTCATTAATAGCTAACTTAACGCAGTCGGCTGGTGTTCCCGAGCAACTATATTCTATTGTTTTAGAATTCTTAGGAGTGATTTTTGATGTGTGTAAAGTTGAATTTATAGTTATTGCATGCCCCATCCCAGATTGAGGACTATCAGGAGCAACAACTACAACATCACCAATTTCTTTCATTACACTAATTAAAGATCTAATTCCTGGTGCGTTTATACCATCATCATTTGTTACTAATATTAGTGGTTTGGACATAAAAGTTATTTGATGTAAAGATATAAAAACGTTTAACTCAATTAACTTTAACATAAAATTTGCTTCAATTCTGTTTTGCCTAAGTTTTTTTAAATTAATTTAGCAATATGTTTTTGAGAATATTAGGATTTATAATATCTGGAATTATTTCATTAGTAATATACTTTGAAATTTCCAATGTCAACTTTTCAAGTGATGAGCCAAATAAAGATAGGCTTCTAGTAGATTTAGTCTCATATGTGTTAGATAAATTACATTATGATCCTCAAATTATAAATGATGACTTTTCAATTAAAGTTTATGATGACTTTATTGATGCTGTTGATTCTCAAAAAAGGTTTTTACTTAAATCTGATATAGAACTTTTTTCTCAGTTTAGATTATCAATCGATGATCAAATCAATTCATCTGATATAGCTTTTTTTAATATAGTTTATGAAACATTAATAACAAGAATTGATGAAGTTGAAAGTTTCTACAGTGAAATTTTAGAAGATCCATTTAATTTCCAAATAAATGAAGAAATTAATCTTGATTATGAAAATTTAGATTATGCGTCAAATTTAGCTGAGTTAAAAAGAATATGGAGAAAGAGACTTAAGCTTTCTGCTCTCGATGGATATGCTTCCAAAAAGGAAATAAAAGATCAAGAAGAAGTTATCTCAGAAGAAGAAATTGAAATAGAATCAAGAACTGCTATTTCTGAAAATTTAAAAGATTTTTTCCAATTTAACAGTGAACTTGAAAGATCAGATTGGTTTTCATTATATCTTAATTCAATTGTAACTCAATTTGACCCTCACACCTCATATCTTGCTCCAGAAGCAAAAGAAGTTTTTGATCAGAATATATCTGGTAAATTTCAAGGAATTGGAGCAAGACTATTTAAAAGAAATCAACAAGTAGAAATCTCAGAAATTATAATTGGTGGTCCTGTATGGAGAGATAATCTTCTTAATGTTGGAGATATTATCATTGCTGTTGCGCAATCTGCAGAAGAAGAGCCAACTGAAATATCATTGATGAAATTAACGGATGCTACTGACTTAATTAAAGGTGAGAAGGGGACTAATGTATTCTTGACAATTAAGAGAGTTGATGGTGGTATTGAACAGGTTGAAATAACAAGAGATATTGTTGAACTAGAAGAGACTTATGCAAAGTCTTCAATAATTAAAGATGACTCAAATGTTTATGGTTTAATTAATCTACCAAAATTTTATGTTGACTTTGATGATTATGGTGAAAGAAATGCTGCAAGTGATCTTAAAAAAGAAATATTAGAATTAAAGAATAAAAATATAAATGGTCTAATACTTGATTTAAGAGATAACGTAGGAGGCTCATTAAAAACTGTTGTTGATATTACAGGTTTTTTTATAGAGAAAGGTCCTGTTGTTCAAGTTAAAGGCATAGGAGGAAGAAAAGAAATTCTTAAAGATAATGATCCATCAATTATATGGGATGGACCACTCGTAATTCTTGTTAATGAGTTTTCAGCTTCAGCCTCTGAAATTTTAGCTGCAGCACTTCAAGATTATAATAGAGCTATAATACTTGGAAGTAAACAAACTTATGGTAAAGGAACTGTTCAAAATGTAGTTGATTTAAATAATGTTATTTCAGGAAACACTTATGGTGATTTAGGCTCACTTAAAATTACTACTGATAAATTTTATAGAGTTAATGGAGGATCTACACAGTTAGAAGGTGTCAAAAGTGACTTAGTTTTTCCTAACAGATATTCTTATATTGACATAGGAGAGAAGGATTTAGAAAACCCTCTTAGCTGGGATAAGATTGACCCAGCTAGATATGATAATTCAGTTAAAGTTTTTAACTATGCTCAAGCTATCTCGAATAGTAAAGAAAGAATAGGTCAAAATGAATATTTCACAATAATTGATCAACATGCTAAATTGATTAAATCTAAACAGGATGATAAAACTATTTCTTTAAATTATAATTCTTATAAAGAAGATCAAGCAGAATTTAAACTCCAAACAGATAAACTAAAGGTTATTGAAGATTTTAATTCACCTTATTTATTCGAATGGAATGACAGTAATCTTGATGTGAACACTTCATACAATGATGATATGAAAGAAAAAAGGGATAGATGGATTAAGTCTCTCCAAAAAGATATTTATGTTAATGAAGCTATGAATCTTTTAAAAGACCTGTTATCATTTGAAGGAAATGATATATTATCTCAAATAAACATTAATTAATCTTCTTTTAATCTACTTGAATCAAAGTTCAAGTAAATAAAAAACATCACACTAAATATTAAAAGGCTTGACCCGCCATAACTAATAAATGGTAAAGGAATCCCTATTGATGGAATCAGTCCTATTGACATTCCTATATTAATAAAAAAATGAAAAAAAAGAAGACTAGCAAAACAATAACAGTAAATTCTTTTAAAATGATTAACCTGCCTCTCAGCTCTTAAAGAAATTCGAGTAATTAATAACATAAATAATAATATTGTAATAACAGAGCCCATAAACCCCCATTCTTCGCCAATTGTACTAAATATATAATCTGTGTGTTGTCTTGGTACAAAATTTCCCTTTGTTTGAGTTCCCTGAAGAAACCCAGCTCCAAACAAACCACCATTACTAATTGCTATTTTAGATTGATTTGTATTGTATCCAATTCCTCGGTCATCAACCTCTTTTCCAATAACTAAATTAATTCTATCTCGATGTCTTTGTTCTAGAATATTTTCAAATAAGTAATTAGTTGAAAAGGAGATACCTATCAAAATTATTAATGATAATAAATATCTTAAAATTGAAATTTTAAAATTTTTACGTCTATTATGTATATATAAGATTAAAAATAAAATTGAGAGGGTTATTACACTTTTTGTAATACCCAAAATAAGTGTAAGGATTAAAGTCGAAACTATAATTAATCCAAAATAGAAAAATCTTAAATCTAATCCCTCTCGTAAAATAGGAAATATAAAAGCTAAAAAAACTAAAGCTGATCCTGGGTCTGGTTGCAAGGTTATTAGAATTATTGGAATTAGAATAATTATGCTAACTATAAAAATATCTCTTGTTTTATTTAAATCAGTTTGAATAATACTTAAGAATTTAGCTAAAAATAAAGCAGTACTAAGTTTTGCAAGTTCAGTAGGTTGGAAACTAATAGGTCCAATTAGATACCATGATTTGGCACCGCCTCGTTCAACTCCAAATAAGAACAGACTTAGTAATAATAAAATAGAGCCAAAGTATAATAGCAGAGCAATTCTGTCAAAAAAATTAGTTTTTGTGAAAATTATTATAATAAAAGTAACAGAAGATGCAATAAGAAAAATTATTTGTTTTCCAACAATTGTAGAGCTATCAAAAATAGATGTAAATGATTCATTAAAGCTAGAAGAGTAGATATTAATTATACCAAAAGTCACCAACAGACAATAGCTTAAAATAGATATTAAATCATACTTGAGTATATTTAAACTATTCATTTATCGAAAAGTTTTTAAACTTATATGGTTTTTCATATTCGCTTTGAAGACTTCCATTAACCATTCTGTTTTCAAGCCATTTTCTTTCAATATTATCTGTTAAATATTTTTCAATAATTAGGCTTGCAATAGGAGCAGCCCATCTACTTCCCCAATATCCATTCTCAATAAAAACAGAAACAACAATTTCTGGATCTTCAGCGGGAGCAAAAGCAATAAATGTTGAATGATCTGTTAATTGTTTTTTTTCACCTTCAATTAATATAAAATTCTCAACAGTCCCAGTTTTTCCTGCAACATTAATGCCGTTTATTTTGGCTATTCTAGCTGTACCTTTATTAACTACATCGACCATTCCATCAATTACTATTTCAAAATTTTCTTTATCAATAGTTGTTGAGATTCTTTCCTTTTTAGATAATGATTCATTATTTATTTTTTTTACAAAATGGGGTTTAATATAAAATCCTCTATTAGCAATTGCAGATGCAAAATTTGCCATTTGAATAGGTGTAGTTAATATTTCTCCTTGTCCAATTGAATTAGAAATTGTTGTAGAAGAACCCCATCTATTATCTCCATAGAAGTTATTATAATAGTCAGATTCTGGAATGAAACCTTTCTTACCAATAAATAAATCATATCCTAGATAGTCTCCTAGACCAAAACTTTTAATATGATTTGCCCATTTGTCAAGACCTTCACTAGGTGTTTCATATTTATCTAAAATCATTTTATATGTTTTTGCAAAATAGGTATTACATGAGTTATATATACCTTTTCTTAAATCACTTATTGTTCCAAATTGATTATGACAACCCATAAAAGCATTTTTCGCATAGTAATGACCTGAATTACATGTAAAAGTAGTATTCTCATTAATTACATTTTCTTGAAGACCTATTAGTGCATTTAATATTTTCAGTGGTGATCCAGGAGAATATTGAGCTTGAAGAGATCTGTCAAATAATGGCTTATTTATTGAGTCATTTAACAACTTTTGAAAGTTAGTAGTTCTATTTTGACCGATAAACTGAATTGATTGATAAGTTGGAGCACTAACTAATGATAGTATTTCTCCAGAAGAAGGTTCGATTACAACAACACCTCCTTTTTTGTTTGTGAGAAGACTTTCTGCATACTTTTGAAGTTCTATGTCAATTGTTAGTGTAATATTTTTTGCTTTAGTTGGATCTATATCTTCTTCTGAATTGTTATAGGGTCCTATGACTCTATTAAACCTATCTTTTTGGAAATATTTTTTTCCCTTTATTCCTCTTAATTCATTTTCATAATATTTTTCAATACCCTGCTTCCCAATCATTTCGCCATTTTCATAGTAATTCTCTGAATCAATTTCACTCTGACTAACTTCTCCAGTATATCCAATTACATTACTTGCAAATGGTTTAATATAGTCTCTAACAGAGTTTTTTCTCAAATAGAACCCATCATAAAGCCATATTTTTTCTTGAAGAAAAGCATTTTCTTGCTTTGATATTTGTGTCTTTATTACAGAAGGTATTTTTCTAGAATAATTTATAGAATTTGAAATTTTCTTTTTTAATTCATTCATCTCAATACCAATTAATTTTGAAAATTGAAGAGTATCAAATTCCAAAGTGTTCTCAGGAATTATAATTAGATCATACATTGGTTGATTAGCTACTAGAAGTTGACCATTTCTATCAAAAATTAATCCTCTTTCAGGATAAATTGAGATTTCTTGTATGGCAAAATCTGAATTAAAGTAAGAGTTATTTGATAATTGGAGTGAAGCTAATTTTAATATGAATATGGTTGAACAAATTATTGTTATCCAGATAAGTATATACTTCTTTAACATAATTATTTATTGGATATTAATTGTGAAATTAACCAAATCACAATAAAGGTAATAATTGAATTTATAATAATGTTTAAAACTATAGTCCAGAATAATTCAATATTAAAAAAAACAAGAGAGTAATATATTAAAGAATGAATAAATATTATTAAACCAAAGAATCTTAATCTATTGATTAATTGTGTTCCATTAATCATTGCAGAAGGAAGGTTAGAATTTACTCCAAATGAATATTTTTCTATCCAAGTTCTCAAATAGCAAATCGTAATTGTTGCAAAAGTGTGAGAACCATAAGTTTGCATAGATAAATCGACAATAATACCAACTATAAATCCTAAAAAAATTAAAGTAGTTTTATTATAAGAAGTTTTATAGTGAATAAAAATAATTAAGTATATAAAAGGTGTTATGAATCCTACTAGATTAATGTGATTGAAAACAAATAGCTGAAACACTAAAATGATAGTATAAAAAAAAATATTTCTTAGCTGCTCTCTAATCATTTAATAAAATTTTAATTTCATCATTGTCAGTTCTTTCTATAACATATATGTTAGATATAGATGAAAAGTCATTAAAAACTGAAATATCTATCTCATAGTAACCTTCTAATGAACTATTATCATAATTACTAATAGTTCCAATTGGAATTCCTTTAGTAAAATAGAAAGACATACCTCCAGTTACAATAGTATCTCCAATTTTTATTGAGCTACTAAGTGGTATGTCGTTTAGCTTCAAGATTTTTGGATTTAATCCATCCCATGTTATTGAGCCAATTGTAGAGGAATTTTTTAATATGGCATTAACTTTTAAATCTGTATTTAATAAAGATATAATTGATGCATAATTTTCAGTCACACTCTTAATTATACCGATTACACCTTTTGATGAAATTACTCCCATTTCTTCATCTACTCCTCCATTTGTTCCTTTATCAATAACCATAATATTTTTACTCTTATTAATTGAATTAAAGATCACATTTGCATTAATTATTGAGATTGAATTAAAAGATTTATTTTCAACAATCTGATTTTTATATTCAAGTTCAATCTCTTTTAATTTAAGATTTTCATCAATAAGCTTTTTATTTTTTTCTTTTAAATTGAAATATGAATCTATTGAAGATGAAAAAAAAGATGATTTTCCGGAAAGATAAGTGGCGATTTTACCAATTCCATTATAATGAACAGAACTATTTGTGTATAAGGAGTTGAAGGATATTATAGAAAGAGTTAGATATAGAATTAAGTTCCTATTTTTAACGATGGAATTAATTATTGATTGCATGAAATCAATTACTTAATCAAGACAGACTTGAATTTTTCAATATTTTTAAGAGCAATACCTGTTCCTCTAACTACTGCTTGAAGTGGATCTTCTGCAATATATACAGGAAGATCAGTCTTTTTTGAAAGTCTTTCATCAAGACCTCTCAAAAGAGCTCCTCCTCCAGCTAAATAAATTCCTGTGTTATATATATCAGCTGCAAGCTCTGGGGGTGTTTGAGACAAGGTTTCCATAATAGAATCTTCGATTCTAATAATGGATTTATCAATAGCTTTAGCAACCTCTATATAAGAGATTATTTTTTCTTTAGGCTTACCTGAAAGAAGATCTCTACCTTGAACATGCATGTCTTCAGGAGGGTCATCCAGACTTTCTGTAACTGATCCTACTTCAATTTTAATTTTTTCTGCAGTTCTATCACCAATGTAAAGATTGTGTTTGGTTCTCATATAATAGACAATGTCATTAGTAAGAACATCTCCTGCAACTTTTAGTGATTTTTCGCATACAATTCCAGATAGAGCTATTACAGCAATTTCAGTAGTTCCACCTCCTATATCAACTACCATATTACCTTTGGGTTTTACAATATCAATTCCAATCCCAATTGCAGCAGCCATAGGTTCATGAATTAAATAAACTTCTTTACCGTTAACTCTTTCTGCAGACTCTTTAACAGCTCTCATTTCCACTTCTGTAATTCCTGAAGGAATACAAATAACCATTGTTAAAGATGGTGAAAACCATCTTTTTTTCAAAGTAGGAATACTTCTTATTAATTCACTTATCATTTTTTCAGAAGCTTCAAAATCAGCAATTACTCCATCTTTAAGAGGTCTAATAGTTTTAATATTTTCATGAGTTTTACCCTGCATTAATCTAGCTTCCTCACCTATAGCTATAATTTTGTTTGTAGTTCTATCTATTGCAACAATAGACGGACTATTGATAACAACTTTATCATTATGAATGATGAGTGTGTTTGCAGTTCCTAAATCAATCGCTATTTCCTCTGTAAAAAATCCCATAGTTATCCGCAAAGTTAGTTAAATAAAGCTAATTAATGTCTAAAATGTCTGATTCCTGAAAACACCATTGACATTTGATTTTTATTACAAAAATCAATAGAATCTTGATCTCTAACAGAACCTCCTGGTTGAACAATTGAGTCTATGCCATTCTTAAATGAGATTTCAACACAATCTGAAAATGGAAAAAAAGCATCACTAGCAAGGCATGATTGATCAAGTTCAAATCCAAATCTTTTAGATTTTTCAATGGCTTGATCTAGAGCGTCAATTCTGGATACCTGACCCATACCTGATCCAATTAGTTGTTGATTTTTTACTATAGCAATACAATTGGACTTAGTATGCTTTGCTATAATTGAAGCAAGTACTAGATCATTTGAATTTTTAATATTAGGAGTTTTAGTAGTAACAACTTTAAAATCTCCAAAATTTTCAATTTTATTATCGATATCCTGTTCTAAAAAACCATTTAAGCATGATCTTTTTTGAATACTTTTTATTGGAATTTTATTAAGTTTAATTATAATCCTATTTTTTTTTGATTTCAATAAATCTAATGAATCATCATCAAAATCAGGTGCTATTAGAATTTCAAAAAACAGTTTATTAATTTGATCAGCTGTTTTTTTGTCAATTTTCTTATTAGAAGTTAGTACACCACCAAATGCTGATATATTATCACAAGCTAAAGCATCTTCATAAGCCTCTACTATCGAGTCTCTAATAGCAACTCCACAAGGATTATTATGTTTATGAATTAGAAAGACAGCTTTATTTGATTTTAAGTCTCTAAGTAAATCAAGAGATGCATCAATATCTAATAAATTATTATATGATATTTCTTTACCATTTAATTGGATTAAAAAATCTTTAAGATCACCAATAAATCTGCCTTTCTGATGAGGGTTTTCACCATATCTTAATTCTCTTATTTCTGAATTATTTTTAGAAGACTCTGGATTTAAATATCCAGATATTGTAAAATCATAAGTCGAACTTTTTTCAAATGCTTCAAATGCAAGAGTTTTTCTAAAAGAAATATCTGTTGAACAATCTTCCTTTAATATTTCAATAAGTTTATCGTATTGAGAAGAAGAGGATATACAGATTACATTTTCATAATTTTTTGCTGCTGCCCTAATAAGCGAAACACCTCCAATATCAATCTTTTCAATTATTTCATTATGGTCATTTGTATTCTTTAAAGTTTCTTCAAAAGGATAGAGGTCAACTATTACTAGATCAAAATTTGGAATATCATATTTATTTGAGTCTTCAATATCTGATTCAGAGTTGGTTCTTAAAATACCTCCAAAAATTTTAGGATGTAGAGTTTTAACTCTGCCATTAAGAATAGATGGAAAAGATGTCAAATCTTCAACCTTTTTTACAGATATTCCCAGTTTTGATATATAGTTGTAAGTACCACCAGTTGAATAAATAATAATATTATTTGATGACAGATAAGAGCATATTTCATCAATTTTATCTTTATTATAAACAGATATTAATGCAGATTTAATTTTCTTCATTTTAGGTGGTCTAAATTACAAAAAAAACCTGCTCTAAGGCAGGTTTTAATTAAGGTTTAATAAAGTTTACATCATTCCAGGCATTCCACCACCACCCATAGGCATAGGAGCTGGATTATCTTCTTTAATATCTACTAGTGCACATTCTGTAGTTAAAATCATACCAGCAACAGAAGCTGCATTTTCAAGAGCAACTCTAGTTACTTTTTTTGGATCTATAATACCTTCTTTAAGCATATCTACATATTTACCTTCTTTTGCGTTATATCCAAAATTTTTCTCACCCTCTAATACTTTGGAAACAACTACGGAACCTTCTCCTCCAGAGTTTTCTACAATTGTTCTAAGCGGAGTCTCAATAGCTTTATTTACTATTTGAATTCCAGTACTTTCATCAGAGTTAGAAGCCTTTACTTTGCTTAAATCATTTTTTGTGTTAAGCAATGCCACTCCACCTCCAGCTACAATTCCTTCTTCAATTGCTGCTCTTGTTGCATGTAGAGCATCATCTACTCTATCTTTCTTTTCCTTCATTTCAACTTCAGATGGAGCACCAACATATAAAACTGCAACACCACCAGCTAATTTAGCCAACCTCTCTTGAAGCTTTTCCTTGTCATAATCAGAAGTAGTAGTTTCAATTTGAGCTTTAATTTGACTTACTCTAGATTTTATATCACTCTTGTTACCTGAACCATTAACAACAGTTGTGTTGTCTTTGTCAATTGTAACTTTTTCAGCAGTTCCGAGCATATCGATTGTTGTATTCTCAAGAGTAAACCCTCTTTCTTCTGAAATAACAGTTCCTCCAGTTAAAATTGCAATATCTTCTAGCATTGCTTTTCTTCTATCACCAAAACCTGGTGCTTTAACTGCAGCAATTTTAAGAGACCCTCTTAATTTATTAACCACTAATGTAGCTAGAGCTTCTCCATCAATATCTTCTGCAATAATTAATAAAGGTTTACCAGATTGAGCAACAGGCTCAAGAATAGGCAATAAATCCTTCATAACAGATATTTTTTTATCCGTAATTAAAATTTGAGGAGTATCAAGATCTGCTTCCATTTTCTCTGAATCAGTTACAAAGTAAGGTGAGATATATCCTCTATCAAATTGCATACCTTCTACAACATCCACGTATGTATCAGTTCCTTTTGCCTCTTCAACAGTTATAACACCTTCCTTTCCGACTTTTTCAAATGCTTCAGTTATTAATTTCCCAATTGTTTCATCATTATTTGCAGAAATACTGGCTACTTGAAGAATTTTTTCAGAAGCACTTCCTATTTCAACTGATTGTTTTTCAAGACTCTTAACAACTGATTCAACTGCTTTGTCAATCCCTCTCTTAAGATCCATTGGATTTGCACCTGCAGCAACGTTTTTTAAGCCTTCTGTTACTATTGATTGAGCTAAAATAGTAGCTGTAGTAGTTCCATCACCAGCTAAATCATTAGTTTTTGATGCTACCTCTTTGACCATTTGAGCACCCATATTTTCAAGGTTGTCTTTTAGTTCAATTTCCTTTGCAACTGTTACACCATCTTTAGTTACCTGTGGAGCTCCAAAAGATTTTCCAATAATAACGTTTCTACCCTTTGGGCCTAATGTTACTTTTACTGCATTAGCTAGAGCATCAACTCCGCGCTTAATACCGTCACGAGCTTCAATATCAAATACAATTTTTTTTGCCATTTTTTTTTAGTTTAAGTTATAAGTTATACGATTGCAAGAATATCATTCTCTTTCATTATCAAATAATCAACACCATTATGGTTTAGCTCAGTTCCTGCATATTTTCCATAAAGTACAATATCACCAGTTTTAAGCGTTACAGGATTTTCTTTTGTACCTGGGCCAACTGCTACTATTTTTCCTTTTTGAGGTTTCTCTTTTGCTGAATCAGGAATTATTATCCCCGATGAAGTTTTTGTTTCTGCTTCTGATGGTTCAACAAGAACTCTATCAGCTAACGGTTTAATATTAATTTTACTCATATTCTTTTTATTAAGTTATTTTCATAAACTATGCCATATTAAAAAATTGTGTCAAAATATTTAAAATTCTGACATGATGACATTCTTTAATCTGAATCAGATGGAATTTCTGGAATAGTTTGCTCTGGAATTTCTGGAATAGTTTGCTCTGGGATTGATTCATCAATTAGAATAGAATCAGTATTTTCAGAATCATTCATTAAAGTTACATTTGAAATCAATATAAGAATAAGAATAATTGCAGCTAAAACCCATGTGCTTTTATCTAAAAAGTCAGTGGTGCTTTTAACACCTCCAATTTGTTGTTGACCACCACCAAAAGTTGATGATAAACCTCCACCTTTAGGGTTTTGAACCATCACAACTAATACTAGAAGAATACATACAAAAATAATAAGCGATACTAATATCCAAAAGGTTCCCATGATTATTCTTTACTTTTTAGTTTTTTTATATCATTTATTTGGTCTGCAAAGAAACTACTTTTTTTTGGATATTTCAAGCTTAATATTTCATATGCTTTAATTGCTTTATTGAACTTTTTTTGTTTCACATATATCTTTGCAAGTGTTTCGGTAATTAGCTCATCTTTAATCTTTTGGTCTGTCTTAAAACTTGATTTAACCTCAGATTTATTATCGATCTTTATTTTGGGTGAGTTCTTTATGAACTCATCTATTAAATCAAATTTCTTATCAACTCTAGGAATATCATCATTTATCACATCAAACCAATCAAGAAAAGAATATTTTTCAGTTTTAATTTTCTCTTGATTATCTTTTATTTCATCCGAAGACAGCCAATTTCTTAAAACGGATCTGTTGAATGTTAGTATAGCTGTCTTAGGAAGTAATTCATGATAAGAATCCTTTTTTTGTGCTTTAAGTGTTTTAAGATAATAGGCTGATGCGGATTGAAAATATGGATAGGAATTTAGAATTTTTTTAAGTTCTAAAGATTTTGAGGAATCCATGGGATCAAATCCTTCAATAATTTTTGAAAATGTATTTCCTGATTTTTTTACCACTTTGCAAGTGTTTCGTTAAATATATCTTGAGTAATTCTTTCAAAAATTTCTTCTAAAGCAGAATCTTTAATATCATAAACTTGGAGATTTCCAGGAAAATCATAATAAAATGAAAATCTTTTTTCAATGTTGTCCTCTTCATTTAATATATTTTCATAGCTAACCATAACGGCCATTGTTAATCTATTTTGAGCAGCCTTTATTTCAGCTGTAGCAGCCATAGGAGTAACACTAAATTCTGTAATCTCACCACTGTATACTATGTCGCCACCTTGGTTTACAAGATTTAGACTTGTTTGATTTACAATTAAATCTTGCAATGCAATAGTAAAATCTCTATCAAGGCCTGGCTCTATTGTTGATCCAGGCTTACCGCCAGCAGTATTCTCAAAATAATCAACTTGAAAAGTTTCAACACCAGCAGGAATAGATGATCCTGTAAAACTATAAATCCCACAAGAGACTGTCAATAAACCTAATAATAGAACTGTAATAAAATTTTTATAAATCTGAAACATCGCCAAAGTTATGTTGTTTAATTTTTCTGTAGAGTGTTCTTTCTGAAATTCCAAGCTCTGATGCAGCATTTTTTCTTCTTCCTCCAGTTCTAATTAATGCTTGTTTAATCATTTCAACTTCTTTATCATGAAGAGAAAGTGTTTCCTCTTCTTCGATTGTTTCTGCGTATTCAAAGTTATCTTCATTTTTAGTTTGAATATCAATATTTATATCTGATTGTAAATCTAAATTATTTGAATCTTCAATTTTATCATTTTCTCCATATATTTTTTCTATCAAACCTTGATTCTTTTCTTTAATATCATTTGAGTTATCATCTTTCATTAGCTCTAAGGTTAGCTTTTTTAAATCGTTAAGATCACTTTTCATATCAAACAAAACCTTGTAAAGAATCTCTCTTTCAGAAGAAAAAGAAGAGGAGTCTTGTTTCACATCATCTAATGTGGCAGGTAGTTTTGAAACTTTATTTGGTAAGTAAAGATTTAAAGTTTCAGTTTTTAAGTTCCTTTCTTTTTCAAGTATTGACATTTGTTCAGCAATATTTCTTAATTGTCTAATATTTCCTTTCCATTCTTGTTGACATAATAGTGCTTGAGCTGATTCATCTAACCTTAATGTTGGCATATTATATTTTTGAGCAAAATCAGATGCAAATTTTCTAAATAAAAGAGGAATATCTTCTTTTCTATTTCTTAGAGGAGGAATATCTATAATAATAGTACTCAGTCTATAGAATAGATCTTCTCTAAATTTGCCTTTTCTTATAGCCTCTTCCATTTTAACATTTGTAGCCGCTACTATTCTAACATTAGTTTTTTCAACTTTTGAGGAACCAACCTTGATAAATTCTCCAGTTTCAAGAACTCTAAGAAGTCTTACTTGAGTAGCAAGAGGAAGTTCACCAACTTCATCTAGAAAAATTGTACCACCATCTGCAACTTCGAAATATCCACTTCTGTTTGCAGTAGCTCCTGTAAATGCACCTTTCTCATGGCCAAATAATTCAGAATCAATTGTTCCATCTGGTATTGCCCCACAGTTGACAGCAATATATTTTGAATGTTTTCTGTGAGAATATTGATGTATTATTTTTGGAATATTCTCTTTACCAACTCCGCTTTCTCCAGTTACAATTACAGATATGTCAGAGTTAGCCACTTTAATAGATTTATCAATTGCTCTATTTAATTTTGGATTATCTCCAATAATTCCAAATCTCTGTTTTACTGAAAGTATTGTATCCATTATGCTTTAACTTTAATAATATCTCCTATTAGCGTTGCAGTTGTACAATTGTTAACTTGAACATTTACTGTTTCTCCAAGCGAAAATTCATACTTAGGAAACACAACTACATTATTTTCACTTGTTCTACCACTCCAAAATTCATTTGATTTTTTTGATGATTTATCAATTAAGACAGAGCATTCTTGATTTAGAAATCTTTTATTTCTCCCCAAGCTATGCTTTTGCTGAAGTGTAATTATTTCTTCAAGTCTTCTTTGTTTTATCTCAGGGCTGATATCATCTTTAAAATGCCTTGCAGCATATGTTCCAGGTCTTTCGGAATAAGCAAACATATATCCAAAGTCATATTTCACTTCCTCCATTAAAGAAAGTGTGTCTTGATGATCTCTTTCAGATTCAGTAGGGAAACCTGTCATCATATCATGTGAAATCCCACAATTAGGAATTATTTTTCTTATGTTTCGAATAAGACTTAGGTATTCTTCTCTTGAATGAAGTCTATTCATTTTCTTTAAAATTCTATCGCTTCCTGATTGAATTGGTAAATGTATATAGTTGCATATATTTTCATATTTAGCCATTGTTTCAATAACATCTAAAGTCATATCCTGAGGATTTGATGTAGAGAATCTAATTCTTATATCTGGAAAATTTGAAGCGACAATTTCAAGCAGATTTGAAAACCTTTTGGAATTCATCTTATCGTTTTCGCTAGCTTTATTGAAATCTTTTTTTGCCCCCCCACCATACCATAGGTAGCTATCGACATTTTGGCCAAGAAGGGTAATCTCTTTATACCCTTTTTCATTAAGTTCGTTAATCTCTCTAAGAATACTTTCAGGATTTCTACTTCTTTCTCTTCCTCTTGTAAAAGGGACAACACAAAATGTACACATGTTGTCACAACCTCTAGTAATTGATACAAAAGCATTTATCCCATTGTTATGAATTCTGACAGGAGATATATCACCATATGTTTCAGATTTTGATAAAATTACATTAACTGCTTTTTGGTTATGTTCAACTTCATCTAAAAGATTTGGCAAATCTTTATATGCATCAGGTCCAACAACTAAATCAACTATTTTCTCTTCTTCTAAAAGTTTTTCTTTTAATCTTTCGGCCATGCATCCTAAAAGCCCAATTTTAAGATCTTTATTTTCTTTTTTTTGAGAATTAAATGTTTTAAGCTTTTTACGAACAGTTTGTTCGGCTTTATCTCGAATTGAACACGTATTTAGAAGAACTAAATTGGCTTTTTTAGAATCATCAGTTAGTTGATAGCCTTCTTTTTTTAAAATTGAGGCAACAACTTCACTGTCAGCAAAATTCATCTGACATCCGTAGGTTTCTATATATAAAGACTTTTCTTTAATGTTATTTAATTAACAAGTAAAAATAGCTAATTAATTTCTAATATGCCAATTTGTCAGTAATTAAGCTTTAGATTTCTTGATTTCATCAAACAATTATGTTAAACAAATTTTAAAATTTTTATTTTTTTTTTAATCATAACAATAAATCTATTTACTTTAGGCCCAAAATTATAATATGCCAAAAAATTTAGTTATTGTTGAATCAGCTACCAAAGCTAAGACAATTGAAAAGATTTTAGGACAAGACTTTAAGGTGGTATCATGCGTTGGGCATATTTCAGACCTTCCTGTCAAAGAACTTGGAGTTGATATTGAAAATGATTTTAAACCTAAGTATGTTGTTCCAACTGAAAAAAAACCAATAATAAGAGATTTGAAAAAATATGTCAAAGACTCTGATAAAGTTTGGTTAGCAAGTGATGAAGATAGGGAAGGTGAAGCAATAGCATGGCATTTATACGAAAATCTAGATTTAATTAACAAAGATTATGAGAGAATAGTATTCCATGAAATTACAAAGAATGCAATTTTGAAAGCTCTTGAAAGTCCTAGGGAAATTAATTTTAATTTGGTTAATGCTCAACAGGCTAGAAGAGTTTTAGACAGACTTGTTGGTTATGAATTATCACCTGTTTTATGGAGAAAAGTTAAGGCTGGTCTTTCAGCTGGTAGAGTTCAATCAGTATCCGTTAGACTAATTGTTGAAAAAGAAAGAGAAATTAAAACTTTTACTACAAAAAGCTCTTATAAATCAATTGCAGTGTTTGAAACAAATTCTGGTGTTAAGTTTAAAGCTGAACTTAATGAAAAATATTCTTCTGTAGAGGAAGTAAAAGAATTCTTTGAAAAAAACTATGGTTCTATATTTAATGTTTCTAATACAGATCAAAAACCTGGAAAAAAATCCCCAACCCCACCTTTCACAACATCTACTCTTCAACAAGAAGCTTCAAGGAAGCTAGGTTTTGGTGTAACAAGAACTATGTCTACTGCACAAAAGCTTTATGAAGCTGGACTTATAACCTACATGAGAACAGATAGTGTTACTCTTTCAAGTGATGCAAAATCTTCAATTGTTGAAAAGATAGAAATTAAGTATGGAAACGAATATGTTAATCTTAGGGATTATAAAAACAAAAATAAATCTGCTCAAGAAGCACACGAAGCAGTTAGGCCAACAGATATTAATGTTGAGGAAATCACTTCTGATTATGATCAACAAAGATTGTATGAGTTAATTTGGAAAAGAACAATTTCTTCACAAATGTCTGATGCACAAATTGAAAGGACTGTAGTTAATATTAAATCAAATTCATATGATCAAATTTTTATTGCTAGAGGTGAGGTAATAAAATTTGATGGTTTTCTTAGAGTATATACTGAGGGAACTGATGATGAAGTAGAGGAAGAAAAAGGTGTTCTCCCTGTGCTAAGTATTGATGAAAAATTAAATTTATTAAACATCTCTTCAAAAGAATCCTTTTCTAGACCACCTTCTCGATTTACTGAGGCTTCCTTAGTTAAAAAACTTGAAGAACTTGGAATTGGAAGACCTGCCACGTATGCAACTACTATTTCAACAATTCAAAACAGGGGATATATAGCAAAAGGAGTTAATGAGGGAGTTGAAAGAAGATATAATTTTATTGAATTCAAACAAGATGGCATCAATGAAAGTATACTAGTAGAAAAGACAGGTTCTAATAAAGGAAAATTAGTTCCTACTGATATTGGGATGATAGTTAACGATTTTCTAGTCGACAACTTTAATAATATTTTAGATTATGGTTTTACGGCTGAGGTTGAAAAGAATTTTGATAAGATTGCAACAGGTGATCAAAATTGGATTGATATTATAAAGCAATTTTATGGGGGATTTCATGAAAATGTGAATGAAGTTAGAGATAATGCAGAGAGACAATCTGGAGAAAAAGTTTTAGGCTCAGATCCAAGTTCGGGAAGAGTTGTAAAAGTCAGGCTAGGGAAATTTGGTCCAATTGCTCAAATTGGAACTATAGATGAAGAAGAAAATCCTGTTTTTGCAAGTTTAACTAAAGACCAACAACTTGATACTATAACCCTAGAAGATGCTTTAGAGTTATTCAAATTTCCTAAGGAAATTGGTAGTTACAATAATGAAATTGTGACTGTTAATAATGGAAGGTATGGTCCTTATATTAAGTTTTCAACTAAGTCTATTTCAATTCCAAATGATCTTGATCCCCATGCTGTTGAAATTGACAAGGCAATTGAATTAATTGATGAAAAGTTAAAAGCTGATGAACCTGTCCATATTTATAATGAATTACCTGTTACAAAAGGTAAAGGGAGGTTTGGCCCATTTATAAAGTGGAACGATATGTTTATTAATGTTAATAGATCCTATGAATTTGATAATTTATCTATTAATGAAATTGAAGAACTCATAGAACTCAAAATTAAAAAGGAAAAAGAAAAACTAATATCTCATTGGATAGATGAAGATATTAAAGTTGAAAAGGGGAGATGGGGTAGGTCTATAATTTCTAAAGGAAAAAAGAAAGTAGAAATTCCAAAAGAGATAGATCCCAAAACTATTACATTAGAAATTGCACAAAAATATCTAAATCCTAAAAAGAAAAAATGAGTCTTGACCTACTCAAACCTGTTTCAGATAGCTTAATAGATGAGTTAAATGAAAATTATTTGCAAGGCTCTATTTATAAAAAACTAGCTATTCACACATCATCATTCGGACTTCCTAACCTAGAGTCAACCAATGTTTGTATTGTAGGTCTTGATGAGTGTAGAAATTCTTTTTTTCAATCGGCTACTCAGGATTTAAACTCTATTAGAAAGGAGTTATACAAGTTAAAATTTAGTAATTGGAAATTATCTATATCTGATTTAGGAAATCTTCCTAGCGGAAACACTGTTGATGATACTTATCATGCTCTTTATGAAATATGTAAAGAATTATTATCTAAGAAAATAGTATTAGTAATCATAGGAGGAAGCAATGACTTGATATATCCAGTTTTTAAATCTTTTGACTCACATAATGATAAGGTTAATATAGTTTCAATTGACAATCAATTTGATCTTTATCAGGAATCTGAATTGGTATCAGGAAGAACTTATATGAATAAGATAATAATTGATGATTCAAATAGTTTAAATGACTTCACTAATATTGGATATCAAAGACATTTATGTTCTCATGATGAGCTTCAGTTAATGGAAAAATTATTTTTTGAATACATCTCTCTTGGAGAAATATCAGAGAACAATATGAAAGCAGAGCCAATTATGAGAAATTCAAATATTGTAAGTTTTGACATGAAAGCTTTATCATTTTCTGCATCTTATGATCAAACTCAGGGTAATCCAAATGGAATAGATCCTAGATTAGCATGTATTTTAACTAAATATGCAGGTCAAAGCAATAAAACTAATTTTTTAGGTTTATTTGAGCTAAGTAATAATAAGGTTTCAAGAAAATTATATTCTGAAATAATATGGTATTTTTTAGATGGAATTGACAAGAGAATTATTGAATCCGATTTTAACGACTCACAAACTTTTAATAAATATATTGTTCAAACTTCAGGAAGAGACATTGTTTTTTATAAAAGCAAGATCTCAGAAAAATGGTGGATGTTAATTGATGCATCAAAGAATAAGTCTATTTCTTACCTTCCATGTCTAGAAAGTGATTATCAGGATGCTCTTAATGACAACATACCTATTAGATGGTTAAAGGCTACTAAACGAATCTAGACTTCTTGTAAATATCTCTCAGCATCAAGTGCTGCCATACAACCAGTGCCTGCAGCAGTAATTGCTTGTCGATAATCCTTGTCTTGGACATCACCTGCTGCAAAGACTCCAGGAATATTTGTTTTTGTAGAAATTTTATCAGTTAAAATATAACCACTGTCGTCCATATTCACAGTTCCTTTAAATATATCTGTATTTGGAGAATGACCAATAGCAATAAATAAACCAGTAATTTTTATATCTGAAACTTCGTCATTAAGATTATTTTTAATCTCAATGCCCTCAACTACACTCTCACCAATTACCTCATTTATCTCATGATTAAACAAAACAGTAATGTTATCAAAATTTGCTAATCTGTTTTGCATAGCTTTTGAAGCTCTAAAGTGATCTTTTCTGACTAACATAGTAACATTACGGCATATTTTTGCTAAATATGTTGCTTCTTCAATTGCAGTGTCTCCCCCTCCAACTATAGCTACATCTTGATTCTTGTAAAAGAAGCCATCACAAACTGCACAAGCAGAAACCCCTCCACCAATTAATCTTTGCTCACTTTCTAGGCCAAGGTATTTAGCAGAAGCACCTGTACTTATTATAACTGTTTTGGATTTAATTTCATCACCATTTTGAGTATATAGCTTATGTATACCTCCCTTTTCTCTCGAAAAATCAACTTTTGATATAAAGTCAATTTTAACTTTTGTTCCAAATCTTTCAGCTTGTTCCTTCAATTCATTCATCATGGTAGGACCATCAACTCCATTAGGATATCCAGGAAAATTATCAACATCAGTTGTTGTTGTTAATTGTCCTCCTGGCTCCAAGCCAGTGTATATAACTGGGTTAAGGTCTGCTCTAGCAGCATATATCGCTGCGGTATATCCAGCTGGTCCACTTCCTATAATGATTGTATTCATACAAAGATTTTTGAAATTTTATTTTTGATTTTGTAAAATTAAAAAAACATAAGAATAAATTGATTAAAACATTAGTAACTTTGTTATTTCATAATCATCTTGATAATGGTAAAAAATAATCTTAAGTATCAATCTCCTGGAATTAATGAAGAAACTAGATTTGAAAAACTTCATACTGTAACTTTTGATAATTCAAATGAAGCCTCACTATTAATTGCTAGAGAGATATGTGATTTAATAAAATCCAAACAAGAAAAGAAAAAAAACTGTGTCATAGGTTTTGCAACTGGATCTTCTCCAACTAAAGTTTATCAAGAAATTATAAGAATTCATAAGGAAGAATCATTGAGTTTTTTTAATGTTATTGCTTTTAACCTTGATGAATACTATCCAATTGAAAAAGATGATAATAATAGTTATCATCATTTTATGAATGAGAATTTATTTGATCATATTGACATTCCAAAAGAAAATATTAACATCCCTTCTGGAGAGATAAGTGAGAAAGAAATTAATAAATTTTGTTCCTCGTATGAAAAAAAGATTGATGAAAATGGAGGAATAGATATTCAACTTTTAGGAATTGGTAGAACAGGCCATATTGGTTTTAATGAACCTGGATCTCATTTTAATTCAACTACTAGGCTAATTACATTAGACCACACTACAAGATTTGATGCAAGTAAAAGCTTTAATGGAATTGAAAATGTCCCATCTAAAGCACTAACTATGGGTATTCGAACTATTTTCAATGCTAAGAGAATTATAATAATGGCATGGGGGATTCAAAAAAGTCATATTGTAAAAAAATCAGTTGAAAACAATATTAAATCACTTATACCTACAACATACCTACAAAATCATAAGAATACAACTTTAGTGTTAGATAAGGAATGTTCAAGTGAATTAACAAGGTTTAAAACACCATGGTTGGTAGGTCCTTGTGACTGGTCAGATGTAATTAAAAGAAAAGCTATCGTTTGGTTATGTGAGATTACTGAAAAATCTATTTTAAAGCTAACGGATGAAGATTATAATAAAAATGGACTTTCAGATTTACTTGCCCTTGAAGGTTCTTCTTATGAATTAAATATTAAAATGTTTAATCATTTTCAAAATACTATAAGTGGATGGCCTGGAGGTAAACCTGATTCTGATGATTCTACAAGACCTGAAAGAAAAAATCCAAATCCAAAAAGAGTTTTAATATTTAGCCCTCATCCAGATGATGATGTCATATCAATGGGTGGTACTTTTGATAGACTGGTTTCACAAGGTCATGAGGTTCATGTCGCATATCAGGCTTCAGGAAATGTTGCAGTTTCGAATCATGATGCATTAAAATTCATTGAAGTTTCAGTTGATATGTTTTCAGCTGATTCAAATTCTAAGATTAAGTCAATGATTAAAGAACTGAAAAATAAAAAGCCAGATAAAATTGATTCACCTGAGATTAGAAAGCTAAAGGGCTTTATAAGGAAGAGAGAAGCAATTGCAGCAACTAGGTATATTGGGATTCCAGATTCTAACACGCATTTCATGAATCTACCATTTTATGAAACAGGTAGAATTAAAAAAAATCCTGCCTCAAAAAAAGATGTATTAATAACAGCATCTCTAATTGCTAAGATTAAACCACATCAAATATATGCTGCTGGAGATCTTGAAGATCCTCATGGCACCCATAAAGTTTGTCTTGATATAGTTATTGAAGCATTAGAATCTCTTAAAGGTGAAAAATTTATTAAAGATTGTTGGCTCTGGTTATATAGAGGAGCATGGCTTGAATGGGATATTCATGAAATTGATATGGCTGTTCCTATGAGTCCTGCACAGGTTTTAAGAAAAAGAAAAGCAATATTCTTCCATCAAACGCAAAAGGATGGTGTGATGTTTCAGGGACAGGATTTGAGAGAGTTTTGGGTTAGGGCAGAGGAGAGAAATAATGAAACAGCAGAAAAGTATAAAAAAATGGGACTTGCAGAATATGCTGCAATCGAATCATTTAAAAGACATTATTACTAAAACACTTTATCATGAGAAATTTTAAAAATATATTCACAGTTTTGTTATTATTTGGGACATTCTTAAGTCTTCAGTCACAGAACAACTATTCTAAGAGAAAAATAAATAATTTAAAGAATCAAGCTTCTCAATTAGTTGAAGAGGATAAAAAATTAACCCAGGTCATGGTTGACAAGGTTTTTAGTTTTTCTGAACTTGGTTTCCAGGAATTTGAAACATCAAGTTATTTAACTTCAATTCTTGCTGAAAATGGTTTCGAAATTGAATATGAAATTTCTGGTGTTCCAACTGCATGGTTTGCAACTTGGTCCAATGGAACTAATGGGCCAACAATAGCTCTTGGTAGCGACATAGATGGTATCCCAAAAGCATCTCAGTATCCAGGTGTAGCATATCACAAACCAATAGTAGAAGGTGCTCCAGGGCATGGAGAGGGACATAATTCTGGTTTACCAGTTGTAATTACAGCTGCATTATCGGTAAAAAAAATAATGTTAGATAATGATATTGAAGGAAAGTTAGTTATTTGGCCAGGAGTTGCTGAAGAACAAATTGGAACAAAGGCATGGTATGTAAGAGATGGTTATTTTGACAATATAGATATGTGTATTTTTACACATGTAAGTAGTAACCTAGGAGTTTCATGGGGACCTGCTACAGGTACTGGTTTAATTTCTGTTGAATATTCTTTTGATGGAGAATCTGCTCATTCAGCTGGAGCACCATGGAGAGGTAGAAGTGCACTTGATGCTGCAGAACTAATGAATATAGCCTGGAACTACAAAAGAGAACATCTTCACCCTTTAAAGAGATCTCACTCAATTTTTACAGACTCAGGTGATCAACCAAATGTAGTTCCTTCAAAGGCATCAATATGGTTTTACTTTAGAGATGTTACCTATGAAGGGATTATGGACATGTATCAAACAGCAAATAAAATGGCTGAAGGAGCATCATTAATGACAAACACATCATATAAATCAAGAATATTAGGCACCGCTTGGCCTAGACATTTTAACAGGACTATTGCTGAGCAGATGTATGAAAATATTGAAAAAGTAGGTTTACCTACATGGTCTGATAATGACCAGAAGCTTGCTATCGCAGTTCAAAAAGAAGTTAATTCAGATAATATAAATGGACTTGCAGATAAACTTAGACCAATAGGAGCTCCACTTCCTTATAAAATTAGTGGTGGTTCAGATGATATTGGAGATATATCATGGAAGGTACCAACTGTAACTTTAAGATTTCCATCAAATATTCCTGGACTTCAAGGCCATCATTGGTCAAATTCTATCTCAATGGCAACGCCAATTGCACATAAAGGTGCTAATGCAGGCGCTAAAGTATTAGCTATGACAGTTATTGACTTTTTATTAAAGCCAGAAAAGCTTGATGAAGCTAAAGACTATTTTGAAAATATTCAGAAAAAAGAGACTACTTATAGACCTATGATATCAAAGGATGATCCCCCTGCAATTTATTTAAATAAAGATATCATGAGTCAATATAAAGATCAGATAAAAGAATTTTATTTCGATGAAACAAAATATGACAACTATTTGGAGCAGTTAGGTATTGAATATCCTGTAATTAAAAAAGAGAATTAAATCTCACAAGACATATCGTTACCACAACACATAGGAGATTTAATCATCCCATCACAATCAGGGCAATAAGAAACTTGAACTTTGTCTCCGTGGTTAGTTGTTATAGTTTTATTTTTTAATGGAGTATCACATTTAGCACATTGGCTTTTTACAGACATTCCACATTTCTCACAAGTATACGTAGCAGTGATCATTTTTTTTTTTTTACAATATACGTTTTGTTTTAAATATATCTTTTTGTATGTTAAGAGGAGTTAAATAAAAATCAAACAAAAAATTTAAATATGAAAAAAATACTAAGTACAGTATTTTTATTGTTTACCTTAATTTCTTTTGCTCAAAACTCAATTACTGGTATAGTTACTGATGAAAATGGAGTGCCTCTTCCAGGTGCTAACGTAATTATCGAAGATACTAATACAGGAGTTTCGACAGATTTTGACGGAAACTTTGAAATTACTGCTAGTCAAGGACAGATTCTTGCTTTTAGTTATATAGGTTATACAACCCAGTTTATAACTGCTGCAGGACAATCAGGACTTAATATTTCCCTTCAGCTTGACAATGAACTTGAAGAAGTTGTTGTGACTGCTCTAGGTTTTGCTGCTGTTCGGGATCAACAAGGTTCTACATCCAGTGTAATTAATTCTGACGATGTGATTAGGTCTGCAGAACCAACTGTAGTTAACGCATTAAGTGGAAAAGCATCAGGTGTAAGAATTACAAGATCTAACGGTGATCCAGGTGCTGGAAGTACAATTAGAATTCGTGGTGCTAACACAATTGATGGTTCAATTCAACCATTAATTATTGTTGATGGTGTACCTATGGATAATTCAACATCTTATGCTGGGGGTAATAATATTACTGGTGGAAATGGTGGTGTTTCTCAAGGATCACGTTTAAATGATATTAATCCAAGTGATATTGAATCTGTTAACGTATTAAAAGGTGCATCTGCTGCATCATTATATGGAAGTAGAGCTGCTAATGGTGTTGTAGTAATTACAACTAAAAAAGGTAAAAGAGGAGAAGCAAAAATTTCATTTAAATCATCATATTCTTTTGATGAAATTTCTGAAAGAATTGATATGCAGGATACTTGGGGTCAAGGATTATCTGGAGTTTATGGTGAAACTAGAGCGGAATCATGGGGAGATTATATTCCTGGAAGACCTGGAGGTGCTGATGCATATAAATCTGGAGCATATTTTTTAGCTGAAAATGGTAGAAAATATGAATTAATTGATTCGAAAAATTCTAGGGACACTTTTGTAGATGAAAACTTTAACTCTGTATTTGGTACAGGTAATGCTTTACAAAACGACTTAACTATAAGTGGAGGAAATGAAAACAGTAACTACTTCTTTAGTTTAGGTCATCTAGAACAAGATGGTATAATAAAGAACTCAAGTTATGAAAGAACTAACGCTAGGTTAAATTATGAGGCTAAACTAAATGATAAAATGACTTTATCAACTAGAATGGCATATACTTACACTGATTCAAACAGAATACAACAAAGTTCAAATGTATCAGGTTTAATGCTGGGTCTTCTTAGAACTCCACCGGATTTTGATCAAAGAGATTATAAAGGATCTTATTTTAGTTCAGGTGGAACTGAGTATATAAATAGAGGAAGATCTTATAGAAGATCTATTGGACAGAGCTCTAATCAATCATATACAAATCCACTTTGGACAGTAAATGAGCAAGAGTCTAGTACAAGAGTTAATAGAGTTTCTATTACTCCTCAACTAACAATTAAGCCTACTAACTGGTTATCAATAATAACTAGAGGAAACTTAGATGTTGCAGATGATAAAAGGACTTACTTCTTCCCAATTGGAGATGCTAGTACTAGAGCAAATGGTCAATATCAAGAAGATGCATTGGATATTAGAAATTCTGCATTAGATGTTATTGGAAAAGCTAATTTTGAACTTTCTGATGAGGTTAACTTAACAGCTACAGTAGGTTGGAGTTATAATGATAGAAAATATAGTAGATTATCCGGTAATATAACTGGATTCCTTGTTAATTCCTCAAAAAGAACTACTTCTCTTAATACATCTTCTGAAGCTTCAACTTTTGATGGTTTTAAAACTTTTAATAGATCAAATAGAGGTTATGGAATATTAAATTTTGATATTAGTGATCAGTTATTCATTAATTTATCAGGAACTCAAGAAGCTTCTTCAACTATGAAAGGAACATTCTTCTATCCAGCTGCAGATGCTGCATGGGTTTTAACAGAAGATGTTGTTCAATCTAATTTAATGTCTTTCGCTAAGCTTAGAGCTTCATGGGGTCAAGTAGGTGTTCAGCCTTCAGCTCATAAGTTTGAAACATTAGCTGAGGGAGGATTTAGTTATTCAACTTATAGTGACCCTCTTGATAGTAATTTATTTGGAGGAGGTTTTAGGTTAGATAATAACCTTGGAAATCCAAATCTTGAACCTGAACTTAAAACTGAATGGGAAATAGGGGGAGATTTCAGGTTTTTTGATGATAAATTATCTTTATCATTAACATATTATGATAACATAATTGAAGGAATCTTATTAGATGTTTCTTTATCTCCATCAACTGGTTTTTCTACTCAATACGGTAACTATGGTGAGATGACAAACAATGGTATGGAAATTGATTTAGGATTAGATTTAATTGATACTGATGACTTTGGTTTATCAACTGCACTAAATTGGTCTACAAATGAAAATGAAGTAACAGATCTGTATGGAACAGAATCTATAAACCTGTCTCCTGGTGCATCTGTTAGTTCTAGAGCAATTGTTGGATATCCTTTAGGGTCTCTTTATGGAACAGGTTCAAAAACAAATGCTGATGGAAGTTTTGATCTTAATTCAAATGGTTTCCCACAAATAACTTCTAGTCCTATTGTATTAGGTGATCCTAATCCAGACTGGAGAGGTGGTATTTCACTTAATATGAGATATAAGAAATTTAGACTTAATGCAGTGTTAGAACATTCTCAAGGAGGAGAGTTTTCTCCAAGAACATTATGGGTACTGAGAAGATTTGGAACGACACAGGAAACTGCTAATAGACTTACATTAGATCAGTCTCTTGTTAACTACAGTGGATCTACAATTCCTGCTGGAACAACAGTGAGAGGAAATGTTGAAGACTTTGGTGCAGGTCCAGTTCTTCTTGACGAAAGCTGGTATAGAACAGGTATTGGAGGTGGTTTTGGTGATAACCAAGCTTATAACTTCTCAATAGATGATGCTACTTGGACTAAATTGAGAGATCTTTCTCTTAGTTACGTTATAGATACTCCAGTTGTCAAAAATATCGGATTAAGTGATGTTATATTGACTTTTACAGGTAGAGATTTAATTAACATAAACAATGTTGATGGAATTGATCCTGAGATTAACACAATAGGTGTTGGTGCGGCTCAAGGTGTTGAGTATTTCACTAATCCTCAGACGAAAGGTTTTCTTTTCAGTTTAACAATAAATTATTAATAAAATGAAAAAATTATTTACAAAATCAACATTAGCTCTTCTAATTGTTTTCTCATTTTCTTGTGAAGACTTAAATGAAGACATTAACTCAAATCCAAATGATATCTTAATTACTGACGTTGAGGATAAACTGTTTTTAACAGGTGCACAATTAGCAAACGTTCAATTACAATCAGGTCACTTAAATAGAATCAGTGGAATGTACTCTGGTCAATTAATTGGATTCAGTTCTTTATATTCAAACATATATGGATATAATTTATCAACTGTTGAATCAAATAGCGAATGGTTTGCACTATACGTTGGGGTTCTTAACAATATGAGACAACTACAAGAAAATTCTTCTAATAGTTTATTAGTAGGAATAGCTCAGATTATCGAAGGTCATGCTTTTGGAACTGCTGCTTCTCTTTGGGGGGGAATTCCATATAGTGAGGCAGGTAATCCGGAAATAGAAGATCCAACATTTGATTCACAAACTTCAGTATATAACACTGCTATTCAAAAGTTAACTTCTGGTATTTCAACTCTTCAATCTGCCCCATCAGGTGGTTTATCTCAAGATATAATCTTTGGTGGTGATAAGAACAAATGGATTGAATCAGCTTATACTTTGATTGCTAGATTTAATCTTCATAAAAAAGATTATACAGCTGCAATAACAGCTGCTAATAATGGAATAAGTAGTGCTACAGGAGATATGAAATTTAATCCTCCTGGAATCCAGGCTGGAGATACAAACTTGTTTGCAACTATTCTAAATGGTTCTAGAGCAGGTGATCTTGGAAACTCTTCGGGTGGCCAAGAAAGTTATTTGCTTCAACTTTTAAGTAATTCATATACTATAAATAGAAATCATGCAAAAACTGATGAAACTGCTAGATATGGATACTATAAAATTAATTCTACAAGTGGATCAGCTAATACAGGTATAATTGCAGAAACTGAACCTCATAATATGGTAACATATTTTGAGAACCAATTAATTTTAGCTGAAGCAAAAGCTAGACAAGGGAGCTTAGCTGATGGTCTTCCACATTTAAATAATGTGAGATCATGGCTTAATTCAGGTGGTAATTTAAACAGTAATCATAGCTCTAATACATATAAGTATGAAGCATTTGTTTCATCTGATTTTAATTCAGGTGGAATTGAAAATACAGATGGTGTGGATGCAAATACTGCTTTCCTTAGAGAGGTAATAGAAGAAAGATATGTTTCAGGATTTGGTATGCATATGCCATTTAATGATGCAAGAAGACTAAGAAAGTCTGATAGCGCTTACTCTGTACCTTTTGTTCTTGTTGGTGGACCAAATCCTCCTTATCCTGAAAGAATGCCTTATGCTGCAACAGAGTTAAACTCAAATTCTAATGCACCTGCAGAAGATCCAGGAATATTTACAAAGACAGAAGTAAATCAATAATATTCTAAAAAAAGTAATACTTTCAAAAAAGGTTTGTAAATTTTACAAACCTTTTTTTTTGACTTATGAAGAATAAACTTTTAATATTATCACTTTCATTATTTTTATTTAGTTGTAGTGAAAATACTCCTTACTCAAATAGTTTTATCTCTTCGCCACATCCTCTTGCATCTGAAGCAGGTAAAATAATGTATTCAAAAGGTGGTAATGCATTTGATGCTGCTGTAGCATCTGCATTTACTCTATCTGTTGTTGAACCAAGTATGAGTGGGATAGGAGGAAGATTGCAAGTTATTTATAAGCAAGCTGAAGGAGAGATTTTGGGAATTGATGCTACGACACAAATACCTGAAAGTTTTGATAATACTGTTAAAGATTTACCAAGTTATGGGTATAAAACAATTGGAATTCCTGGTGTTGTTGCAGGTCTTGTAAAACTTCATAAAGAAAATGGTGTTTTAGATCTTCAAACTGTAATGCAACCTTCAATAGATATTGCTGAGAATGGTTTTATGATATTACCTGGAGAAATTAAAAGACAGCAATATGAAAAGGAAAAAATTGAATCATTTGAAGGAACAAAAATGTATTTCTTGAACTCTGATGGAGAATCTTTCAAGCCAGGAGATATACTAATTCAAAAAGATTTGGCAAAAACTCTTACAGCAATATCAAAAAATGGTAAAAAGGGTTTTTATGAAGGAGAAATTGCAGAAAAAATTGCAAATGATATTCAGTCTAATGGAGGTTTTATTACCACAGAGGATTTGAAAAATTATTCTGCAAAAGAATCAGAAGTATTGACAGGTAAGTTTAATGGTTATAACATTAATACACTTAATCTACCTTCTTATGGATCAATTACCATTCAAATGATCCAAATTATGGATCAACTAAAAATTGAATCTGAAAGAGATTGGAATTTAAAGGTATCAAGAGCTGTTGAAGAGTCATATAGATATAGGCCTTATCAAAAAGATATTGATTCAGTAAAAAGTATTTTGTCTGTTGACAGGGCTAAGGAAATTGCATTAAATATTGAAAAAAATCATACAGATATTGTAAGTATTGATCAAATTAAAAAATCAGAAGTAGCTGATATGATGCTAGGACATACTGCACACTTAACAACTTCTGATAAGTATGGAAATGTTGTTTCTCTAACTCAGACTCTAGGTCCAAATATGGGCTCAAAGGTTGCCTCCGAAGGTTTGGGTTTTCTATATAATGTTACAATGGGGCCATATCTAGGTGGCTATCTTGGTGAAGATAGGCCAGGCGACAGAGCATCCTCACATATTTCACCTACTTTATTTAGCAAGGGTGATAAAATTGTTCTTGCTCTTGGAGCTGCAGGCGGAAACAAAATACCTATAGCAATAAATCAAGTTGCATATAGATACCTTAAGACTGGCATGCCTTTAGTTGATGCAATATTTTTTCCTAGAGTATACAAGTCTGAAAGTCCAATTTATATAGAAAGTCACTTAGGAATAAATCAATTAAATGATTATGAATTTTATCCAGAGTCATTTAATGTTGAAATGATCAGAACTAAAGCTTATTTTGGAAGAGTACATGCGATAGCTCTTGATTCAATAAATGGAAAATGGTTTGGTTCAGCAGATCCAGATTGGGAAGGTACCGTGTCTAGTTATGAGTGAGATGAATCATATTGTATATTTAATATTATTTGTATTTTCTTCTTTTTATTTAGAGGCTAGTCAGATTGTAAATAATCCAACAAGTAGTATTGAAAAATTAGATTTAAGGTCATCTAATGATTCTATGAGGAAGTACAAAGAAATTAATCCGCAAAAATCTTTACAATTTGGATTTCAAGCTTTAAACTCATCTATTGAGGATAAAATATCTCTAGACCTTGTCAATACACATTACTATATTGGTGAGTCTTTTTACTATATAGGGGACTTAAAAAGCTCTTTTGAATACCTCTCAAAATCATTGGACCTTTATTATATTCTAGACCCATCAGATAGAAGAAACAGAAAAGTTGTCAAACCACCCTGGGTGCTTGTTATAATGGGTAATGTATATTATGAAAATCAAAAATATGATGCTGCACAAGAAATTTATCTAGAAGCTATAGAAAATTTTAATCTTTTTGACGTTGATTATGAAAGTGAAAGACTATTTGGTCTAAATACTGCTCAAAATAATTTAGCTTTAATCGAGCTAGAACAAAAAAATTATAAATCTTCAGAGGATCTTTACCAAGAAGTTTACCAAAGAAGATTGAAATACGGTGACTTTTCAGAAGTTTTATCTTCAAATCTTTATTTATTGAATCTATATTTTTTATCTGACAATAAAGAGTTAGCAATTAAAAATTTTAATATAATTAAATTAGAATTCGAGAATTTTAAAAATAGAAACTCAAATGATTTTGAGTTGCTTAAGCGTCAATATAGTCTTGCTAATTTATATTATGGTGAATATTTAAAAAAACAGAATGATTTAAATGAATCATTAGTTTTTTTTGAGCAAGCTAAGGAGTTGGTGAATTCTCCAAATGATCCAGATTTAATAAATGATTTAGATTTAATTAATATTCAAATAGCAGAAACTTTAATATTATTAGATAAAGAAAATCAAGCTAAAAAATTAATACTCGAGAGCCTAGAAAAACAGTCATTATTCTCAAAAGAGAGATTAACGTTTTATGCATTACTTGAGCAAATTTACACCAAACAAAACAATTATGTAGAGCTTGTTAAAGTTAAAGATTCAATAATTTTTTATAATAGTCAACCTCTACAGAGACAAGTGGAGCAAGAATTTAATGTTCTTGAAAATCTTTTACTTATTAGTGAAAAACAGAATGATTTAAATATATCTAGATCAAGAATAAGTAGAATAATTGAAATATCATTTTTTGCTCTTTCTGTCTTAATAATAATCGTATTATCATTAAAATTTAATTTTGATTTACAGAAAGAAAAGAATACAAGATTAAAATTAGAAAAGGATAAAATTAATGAGGAACTTAAATTAAACAGAAGGGAGCTTTTTAGTAAGGTAAATTTTATATCTCAAAGGAATGATTATCTGAATAATATAAGAGATAATTTAAATGGAGATCTTTCCAATCTTCAAAATTTAAAAAATATAAAAAGAGAAATAAAAAATATTATCACCTCAGAAAAAGCATATGAAGAATTTGATAAAATGTTTAGTCAAGTTTATCCTAAATTTTATAAAAGATTAAATAAAGTTGCCAAATTATCACAAACTGATTTAAGATTAGCCTCTTATATAAAGATGAATCATACTAACAATGAAATCTCTAGAATATCGGGGATATCTATGAGATCAGTAGAAAGTCAAAGGTACAGACTTTCAAAAAAACTTGATTTAGATAAAGGCCAAGACCTGAATAATTATATTTTAGAAATATAATACCGAGCCTTTTATAAACACTACATATCATTTTAAATAAACCATTGCAGTATATATGCAGTATATGTTTTTTTGTCAGGCTATTATATATTTTTGATATTTATTTTAAATAAAATTTAATTATGAGAAAAAATTCGATACTAAGCATATTTCTTTTTTTTGCTTTCAGCATTTCAGCTTATGCACAACAGATTACTGGATCAGTAACTGATGAAAACGGAATACCTCTTCCAGGGGCTTCTGTAGTTGTTGAAGGAACTTCAAATGGAGTAGTTACCAATTTTGATGGTAACTTTACAATAGAAACTTCCGTTGGCGAAAAACTTTCAATAAGTTTTGTAGGTTATGCTACACAAAGAATTACTTTAAATTCTTTAGCATCTATAAATATTCAGCTTGAACCAAACGATTTACTAGACGAGGTTGTAGTAACTGCTCTTGGTATTTCTAGAGAGAAAAAATCTTTAGGTTACGCAGTTTCAGAAGTATCTGGAGACAACGTAAATACCATAAAAGATTCAAACCTTGCTAGCTCTTTAGCTGGTAAAGTTGCAGGATTACAGATAACACAATCTGGAACTATTGGTTCTGGATCAAGAGTAACCATTAGAGGAAACAATTCACTAGGTGGAAATACTCAAGCATTAATTGTTGTGGATGGAATTCCTATCGATGGATCTGGTATTAACTCTGGTAGTAATGATGATGGAGGAACTCCAAGTTATGAACCTGAAATTTCTGGAGGGGGTATCTCTGATATTAACCCAGATGATGTTGAATCAATATCTGTACTTAAAGGGCCAAACGCTGCGGCACTTTATGGTGCAAGGGCAGGAAATGGAGTTATTTTAATAACAACAAAAAAAGGATCAAGTTCCCAAGGATTAGGAATTTCAATTAAATCTAATCTTTATGTAGATACACCAATGCCAGGGACTTTACCAACTTATCAAAATGAATATGGACAAGGTACGTTGAGTGCATTTTATCCCTCACCTCGATACAATGCTGATAGAAGTACTGCAAACTCTTGGGGTAGACAATCCTGGGGACCTAGAATGAATGGATCATTATCACCATATTATAATGATGAAGTAAGAGAATATTCGGCACAGCCTAATAATGTTAGAGACTTTTTTAGAGATGCATTTAGAGCAATTAATTCAATATCATTAAGCAGTGGTTTTGAAAATGGTTCAATCAGATTTTCATATACAAACAACTCTTCTGAGTCAATGCTATCAAATTCTGATCTTCAAAGTCACAACTTTAATTTAAGAGCTGTTGCTAACTTAAGTGATAAATTAACTATTGACTCAAAGGCAACTTACTTTACTCAGGAGATAAATAATAACACTCAGACTACGGGTGCTCAAGGTCTATTAGGTAATGTCTATTTAATGCCAAGAAATGTTAACCAAAATGATCTTAGAAATTATCAGGTAGACAACCCATCAAATGCTCTTGAATATCAATCAATAAGTTATGCAAGTGGACAATGGGGAAATCCTTATTGGATATTACTTAATGACGAACAAACAGAGAGAAGAAATAGATTTTTAGGATTTACTAAAATTGATTACCAGTTTACTAATTGGTTAAGTGCCTTTGCAAGAGTTGGTGCAGATATAACTAACATAGATTTTAATAAACTCTACAAGCCTGGTCATCATTTCTTTGCTGGGGGTAGAATGGATGTTCGAAACACAACCTATGGTGAATTAAATTCTGACTTTTTAATTACGGCAAAGGAAAATATTTCTGATAAATTAAGTTTTGTTTTTAATGCTGGTGGATCATTGTCTAAAAGAACTTCAGAAAGATGGCAAGTATTTGGAGATGACTTTAAAATTCCAACAAAGTATTTTATAGATAATCTTAACAATCAACAGGCTCCTGTTCAAGTTCCTCAATCAATTAAAAAAGTGAACTCTTTATATGGATCTCTTAATTTAGCTTATGATAACTTTTTATACTTAGATGTATCTGCAAGGAATGACTGGTCTTCAACATTAAGTGAAGAAAACAGATCGTACTTATATAACTCTGCTAGTTTATCTTTAATTCTAAATCAATTTATTGATCCTAGTCAAGAGATCTTTAATCTAATTAAACTACGTGGAAGTATTGCTGAGGTTGGAAACGATACTGAACCATATCAATTATATCAAACTTTTAACCTTCCAAGTAATGGATATCTTGGTCTAACAACAGTTGGGTCACCAAGCACCAAACTTAATTCTGATTTAAAGCCTGAAACAGTAAATTCAACTGAATTTGGTCTTGAATTAAGTATGCTTGACAATAGATTAGGTATAGATATTTCAATTTATGATATTACAACTACAGATCTAATCTTTAATCTCCCCGTACCTGCTGCAACAGGTTATAGTTTTTCAAAAACTAATATAGGTGAGGTACAGAATAAGGGTCTTGAAATTAATATTAACGGATCTATAATAGATTCAGGAGATCTATCATGGAATTCTAATTTATTTTATTCAAAAAATGAGAATAAAATTATTGAGTTAGCAGAAGGTCTTGATGGATTCCAATTTAATGGTTCAACTCAAGGTGGTGTGTCTATTAGAGCTAATTTAGATGGAAGTATTGGAGATATATATGCAAGAACAAATACAGGCACTGTATCAGTTGATGGTATTCCTGTAGCTTCTGCTCAACCAGATGAGTTTATTGGAAATGCACAACCAGATGCATTGGTCGGTTGGTCAAACCAATTAAGGTATAAAGACTTTTCACTAAATTTCTTAATTGATGCTAGAATTGGTGGAAAAGTATTTTCTCAAACTTCTGCAGCCCTGGATAGAGACGGTGTTTCTAAGAGAAGTCTTCAGTATCGTGAATCAGGAATACTTGTAGATGCAACTGTAGCCGATACTAGTGACATGAATACTAAAAGTATTTCTGCTCAAGAGTATTGGCAGGCAATGGCAGATGTATCTGCTAACTATGTTTATGGTCAAGATAACGTTAGGTTACGAGAGCTAAGTATAGGTTACCAACTTCCAAGCATGCCAAAATTTGGTATTGAAAGTGCTACTTTACAGTTAGTAGGTAGAAACTTATTCTTTTTCTCAAAAGATGCCGAGGATATTGACCCAGAATCAATGCTTGGAACTACACTTGGAATTCAAGGTATATCTGAAAATGCAATGCCAACAGCTAAAAGTGTTGGTTTGAATTTGTCCCTAAACTTTTAAACTTAAAAAAATTAAAAAATGAAAAATAAAATTTTTATATTATTTGCAAGCCTTTTAATGGCAACCGTTATTTCATGTACAAGTGATTTTAATGAAATAAATACAAAACCAGATGCACTTACTGCATCTGATATTAGTGCTAAGTTTTTAGTTACTGATGTTCAACAAAAACTAATTGCTCAAAACACGTTTGGTGTTTGGTTAGGTAACATGTTACATCCTGATCTTTTTTCAGGTCAAAGTGCTATAGGTTTTGCACAAAGTGATTGGACAGGTGAGAATGGATGGTCATATAATGATTTTTGGCAATACTTTACATATTTAGTTTTTGCTCAATACAATGCTACATTAACATCATATATGGGCCTTGTACAAGAAGGTGGATCTCTCGAAAATGATCAGTTTTATGCTTTTGGTTTAATAATGAAAGGATTATACTATCAACAGCTAACAGATATTTATGGACAACATCCATACTCAGAGGCTTCAAATCCTGAGATTACTCAACCTATTTACGATACTCAAAAGGATATCTATAAAGGTATAATTGCAGAATTAGATGAAGCTATATCTATAATTGGGAATGGTAATACCACTGGAAGTGGTGTTGAGCTATTAGTTGAAAATGATGTAGTCTTCAATGGAGATATGCAAAAATGGAAACAACTAGCAAACAGTCTTAAATTACGTTTGGCACTTCGTGCTAGTGGTGCTTCAGGAGAAGATTTCTCTGCGGCTGCAGTTACTGAGGCAATAGCATCTGGTGTTTTAGCTGATGGTAATGCTTTATTTGAAAGAGATCAAGAGATTAATCAATGGGCAGGTGGAGCTGTTTATGGTGATATAATCGGTGGATTTCCTGGTAGTAAATTCTATATTGGAGAGCCACTTCTAAACATACTTCAAGATAATAACGATCCTAGGTTAAGTAAAATTGCAAAGCCAAGTGTTGGAGGTATAATAACTATTAACAAACCAGTTGAGGGTGATGCTATAGCATTAATTTCTGATCACGTAGCTTTTTTAAAGAGCACACTTGATCGTGCGGGTGCTGAATATACACTTGAAGAAACATCAAGTCAGGTTATAATAAACATGCCAGCAAATACAAATTATGTAGGTCTTCCATCTAGGTTAAGTCCAAAAATTAAACCGTATTTCAATGCTGATTTGTTCTCATATCCACAAGATATTATAGTACAAGCAAAACTTGAGGGTAAGCCAATCTTACCCGCTGTTGTAATGTCCGCAGCTGATAGTCATTTTATGATAGCAGAAGCAATTGTAAAAGGTCTAGCTTCAGGAGATGCTAATACGTATTATCAAATAGGAATAGAAAAAGCGATGGACCTTTGGGGTGGAGTTGATAGTAGTGCTTTAGCTGCTTATTTAGCTTCAGGTATGGGTCAACTTACAGGTAGCACTGATCAAAAGCTTGAAAAAATTGCTACTCAACGATGGATTGCTAATTATACAAATGGTTATGAAGCATGGGCAATAGTTAGAGATACAGGTTATCCAACTTCTGCTTACACAACTGTAACTGCAGAGAATAGTGATATTCGTGCTTTAGGAAGTCCTTTGAATGGAGCATACCCACAAAGACTTAGATATAATTCAGATGTTTATGGAACTAATCAGGCTAATACTGATGCATCTAACGCAATTCAAGGTCCAGATGTAATGTCAACAAAGCTTTGGTATGCAAAGCAATAAATAATAGTGTAGTAATGATTTAGGCTTTGAAATGTTGATTTATGTTTAGTTTATATTTATCTCATTAGCATAATAACATTGTTACAAAAAGCCTGTGGAGAAATCCACAGGTTTTTTTTAAATATTTTTTTGAAATAATTATGAAATATATTAGTTTATTTTTATTTGTTTTTACTAGTAATCTTGCCTTATGTCAAACTTCTGAAACAGATCATCTTGAATCTAATGGATTTGATGCTAAAAGGCTATCAAATTTAACATTAAAGCTTAAAGAGCTAAGTGATACAAAACAAATTCCTGGTTCAGTTACATTGATTACACGAAATAATCAGATTGTCTATCATGAAGCTTTTGGTTATAGTGATTTTGAAAATAAAATTCCTATGACTAAGGATAAAATATTTAGAATTGCTTCTCAAACAAAGATTGTAACAGCAGTAGCTATTATGATGCTTCAAGAAAGAGGTGAACTTGTAACTACTGATAAGGTAAGTAAATTTATTCCTGAGTTTAAAGAAACAACAGTAGCTATTAAAACTGATAATGGTTATAAAGTTGTTCCAGCTATAAGAGAAGTTACAATTAAAGATTTACTTACTCACACATCAGGAATTGGATATGGATTTGGAATTGCTTCTCAAGAATGGATTAATGCAGATATTCAAGGATTTTATACTGCTGATAGGAATGAAACAATACTTGAGACAGTTAAAAAGATAGCTAAACTTCCACATAGTGCTCATCCAGGTACAGAGTATGTTTATGGATATAGTTTTGATATCCTGGGAGCAGTTGTCGAAGTTGTTTCAGGTCAAAGCTTTGAAGATTTTTTAAAAACAAACATATTTGACCCATTAGATATGGTAGATACATCATTTTATCTCCCTATTTCAAAGAAAGATCGTTTTACAACAGTCTATTTATATTCTGAGAAAGATGGTTTTGAAAGAGCTCCTGATAATGGGACCTATGACGCTCAAGGTAAACATTATGTTTATGGCCCTAAAAAATCTTTTTCAGGTGGAGCAGGATTGCTGAGTACCTCAACAGATTTTAGTAAATTCCTTTTAATGATGATTAATGGAGGTAAATATGGTGATACTCAAATTCTATCAAGAAAATCTATTGAGCTAATGACAAAAGATAATTTAGGAGATGTAAAATTCCCATATGCTGGCATGGGTTTTGGTCTTGGTGTACAGGTAATTAAAAACAGAGCCAGTTTAAGTGTTCTTGGCTCAGATGGAGAATATGTTGGAGGGGGAGCATATAGAACAGAGTTTTGGGTTGATCCAAAAGAAGATATTACTGGTATAATTTTAGTTCAATTAAGAGACCCTCAATATAATCTTAGATTTCATGATACAATCAAAACATTAATCTATCAAGCTTTAAGATAAAACATTCTTTCTAATCTAAATGAAAGTCTAATGTGATAATATCACTAAATTTGCTGACTAGTCGAGTAAGCATTAATAATATGAAAAATCTTTTTATTTATTTGTCTCTTGCATTTTCAATCGGATGTCAACAAAATACCTCTAATAATATAATTTACTCATCAACCTTTGATGATATTGAGTATTTTGGTGAAGATTCATTCTTATTGGAAGGAACCGATATCCCAGCCTCATTAAAAGAAAATATGTATGATAGGTTGCCAGTTTCTTATAAAGAGATTGTTAGAAAACCTGTTTGGGATTTATCAAAAAATTCAGCTGGATTATCTATTAGATTTTTATCAAATTCATCAGTAATATCAGTCAAATGGGAGCTATTAAATAATTTTAGTATGGATCATATGCCTGATACAGGAATTAAAGGTGTTGATTTATATTTTAAAAATAAAGATGATTGGCAATATATAAATACTGGTCGTCCAGTAGGTTTTAAAAATGAATATAAACTTATTGAAAACATGGATAATGAGTTAAGAGAATATAGAGTTTTCCTTCCATTGTATGATGGTTTAAAAAGTATTAAGATTGGAATAGATAATTCAAGTTTTATAAGAAAACCTGAAAAGAGTGAAAAAAAACCTATAATTTTTTATGGAACTAGTATAACTCAGGGTGCAACTGCCTCAAGACCTGGGATGGTTCATACTAACATTATCTCAAGAAAACTTGATCGTAATGTAATTAATTTTGGATTTAGTGGGAATGGCAGAATGGAGCAGCCTATATCTAGATTAATATCAGAATCTAATCCTGCCTTCTATGTTATTGAATGTATGCCTAATATGTTTCCACCTGATATGGTCACAAGCAATACGATCCCATTAGTTGATACAATTAGGAATAAACATCCTAATACTCCTATAATTTTAGTTAACCTATTCACTTCTCCATTAACTGTATTAGATAATAATGCAAATAAAGGAACAAATGAAATGAATAATGCTTTAAAAACTGAATATGAAAAAATGATTAGCAGTGGATATGATAATATTATATATCTAGAAAGCAGCAATGCCTTAGGAAATGATTTTGAAGGAACTGTTGATGCTGTTCATTTTACAGATTTAGGTTTTAAAAGATATTCTAATTTTTTAATTGAAAAATTCAAAGAATATGATTTATTAAACGATTAATTGAGTTTAATTATTTTATAAAATTTATCGATTTATATAAAACCTGTATATAAAACCACAGGTTTTTTTATCTTTATTTAATGCAAAAAGTACTTTATTGTTTAGCATTATCATTTCTGTTTTCCTG